>Ga0214542_1001266_pt1 | contig 51402 bp, 25 predicted proteins | sample CNSS1metaG_FD_160096 | JGI IMG/M metagenome (GOLD analysis project Ga0214542, IMG submission 160096) | Root nodule microbial communities from cowpea collected in UCLA plant growth center, Los Angeles, California, USA - CNSS1 | ecosystem: Host-associated > Plants > Roots > Nodule | place: USA... | reverse complement strand
AAAAAAAATCAAAAAAACCAGGAGCTGACACGTGGCATGTACTGTTCAAAAACGTTAACTATTTAAACACCGTTAGTGAAAAGGACCAAATTGACCACAATTTGACGAAAATGAGGACCTAATTGAATATAAAACGAAAATAGGGACCAAATTGAATAAAATCAACAAAAATAGGGACCAAATGTATATTTAAGCCTAGATAAAATATACTGAAATAGTATTCTACATGATGAAAATAAACAACAAATAAAAATATTAAAAAATTAACAAATGTATGTCTTAGAAATAATTTGAGAAACTATTGAAAGAAATCGCACAAAGAAAAACGAATGTATAATTAAGGGTATGATAAGATGAAAAATACCTTATACATCTAAGAACACTTTTCAAATATCAACATATATAATCAATGGTTGAGAAATAATTGTTTTAAAGAAACAAAAAAGTTATTCAAATGAAACAAAAATTAATAAAAATAAGTAAAGAATTTTTTTTATATTACCTAGTACATGAAAGGTTTATGTTGTTAAACTCTTAAATTGAGAGTATTAAACATACTCATGTGAAAAGAAAATATACAATAAATAAAAATATTAAAAAAATAATAGAAATATTCAAATATGAGACATAAACAAATTTTAATTGACATACATCATTTTAACATAATTATATAAATGTTATGATAAGATGAAAAATATATTGGAGATGTGAATGAGTTTCATGACAAACCAAATAACTAGAAGAAATAAAAAATTATATATATATATATATATATATATATATACACACACATAGGGCTACTTAATTAATTGTGAATATTTTAATAATTTAAATGATGACGGAGATATGGCGGGGACATGTATTATAGCGGGATATGTACATCCCCATAACCATCCCCATACCCAATTGAAAAAGTCGAGGATTCCCTATACCCATACCCATACCCAGTCAATGCGGGGATTCCCCGTCAAAACGGGGACAAGTTCGGGCAATACCCACGGGGCGAGTTTATTTGTCATCTCTATTTCCATAGTGATAACTGTTTACTTTATTAGTTATTTTGTTATTTTTATTTTTTTTCTTAATGTTCATTATTATTTTTGTTTTTTGCAATTTTATTTATTTGGTTTTGTTTGGATCATAGAGTGAATTTGGAAAAGTAGATTTGAGTAAATTTGGAGATGAATGTAAGGTTATTTGGATTAATAGAAATTTGGTGTGATTTGAGAATAAAATTTGTAAAAAATTGTGATTATATGATTTGTTTAATAGATTTAAAAATATTTTAATGAATAAAATCGTAAGATAAAAATAAATTAAAAATTAAAAATTATATCACAAAAAAATATATGTTAAAACATATATATATATATATATATAAATACAACTAAATTTATATTTATATATTTTAATTATTTAATATGTAATAATAAAAGAATTAAATATATTATTATATTTTGTTTTTTTTAATTGATTAATTTTTAGATAAACTTTCAATTTATTTTATAAAAAAATAATATAAAATAGGGTTAAATATGTTTTTGGCCTTTCAACTATGAATATAGAATTAGTCCTTCTTGAAAATCTTAAACCAATTTAATCTCTCAGTAGTCCTATAAATATGTAGATCTAGTTCTTTTAACCAGATTTTTTTAAAATTTATTTAACGTTTCAAACACATTCTATTATATATTTTAGTTTATTTATTTAACACATATTCACTTCAATATTAATTAAGAAATAAATTTGAAACGTTAACTAAACTTTAAAAAAAATATTTGATTTAAATGACTAAGTCCGTATATTTATAAAAATTAATTAAATTAGTTCATAGTTTTTCGGTATAATTTCAATATTTCCTACACATTGGAAAACAAAATCATGTTTAATCCAATTTATAAAAATGTATTTGTCGTCTTGCGACCAAACATCTCAAAACTGGTCGTTTCCCTAATTTCCGTGCATGATGATACGCGAATTGCAATGTCTGTCTCCGATCTCTGAATCAAACAAATTTTGAGATTAAGAGGTTCCCTGCGGCAAAGAAAAGGCTGCCGCACCACAAAAAGTATAATTTTTCAAAGACAAATTCTCCTCTCAAACTTTTTCAACGCGAGGTGTGGGGTGGGGAAAATTGAGTGTTGGCAAATGTACAGAAAATCATTATATTTAGGGATACCTCCCATTCCATATCCCTCAATTTGATTCATCTTTTACTATGAATAGCAACAAAGTCTACCTTGTCCTTATGGCATTACAGTTAACTTGCATTGAGATCAAGTATGGAGTCTCTAATATCGATCCCTTCCAACCATCAACACTGTTGCTTTTCCTCTTTTCTATGTTTTCTCATGTTCTTGCATCTTCTGCTGACATCACTAAACCAGTTACCATCATAACATTTCATGCCTCAGGGATAACTGCATGTCAAACACTCTTATGGACTCTCACTGCTCACCTTCTATGCTTTTCTGACATCAACTTCCTTCTTTTACTGCTCGCCATTTTCTTCTTCTTTCACTCCCTCACTCACCTCCTCCTTTGCTTCATCAACTACTACATCACTCACCACCTCCATTCTACACCTCCAACTGCTTTGCAGATGCCAAATCAACAACTACAACCACATGAAGCTCAGGTTTAGCATTCAAACGTGGTCTGCTTCGTCGATATCTAGGTTTTCAATTGTTACTGATGCTTTCTCTATGTTTTTGTTTTACCAACATGTTTTGTTACTCTAATGCTTCTGTATGTTTTTGTTTACCAACATGTTTTGTTACTGTAATGCTTTCTGTATGTTTTTTTCTTTTTACAAGTCCGATTTATGTTCCTATATATTGATTTAGGGGTTTAAGATATTTACTTGTTACAAGTCTCACTCTTTTTAGATCTTTTTCTATTTAGATTTGGTTATGAGTCTATTGTTGAATTTTGAAATTTTTTATTGGTGGTACTTTTCACATAACTTCTCCCAAACTTATGGTATGAAGGTTGCACACCTTTTATTTCTATATTTGTTTTCTTTTTATACATGAGAGGAGAAAACAATGTTTTTCTATAAGGTGGCGGTGAGCATGACAAGAAGTAATAAAAGAGTTTATCACTATCAATAACCTTTAGTGTATTCTATCAACTTTTCATCTTTCCTTAATCAAATAATACAATTTATTTATTCAATTTAATTGATATTTATCTTTGACTTTGAATATGTGTACCATAAGCTATGTCCCGAAAACTTTTCTTCTTTTCATGTACGTTTACCTAATATATTCTTTCTATTTTCAAAATGGATTTTTCATTATAATTATTGAGAACACAAAAAAAAAAAAACCTTGAAAAAATATTTATTTTGAGCGTGGTAAGAACATTTATACTTATTAGTATAAATAAGGATAAAAAAATAAACATGAATATTGTCCACATTTATTAATATGTTGATGATAAATAATTAAATTAACTAAATATGAGTAAAAATAATATTTTTAAATCAAATATAGGATGAAATAAGTTTTACGTATTCATTTCATTTTTTATCTTTATATCCATGGTAATTATTGAAAAAGAATAAAATGGATCATTTTAGTATTAATTTTTTATAATATTATATATATATATATATATATATATATATATTTTATTTTTATACAAAAAAAAATTATATATACACATCATCTTAGTTTGAATAGTTAAGATTAATTGTTTGAATTGGAAATTTATTTCATAACTGTTTAACATAAAATATATTCTTAATTACGTTAAATATTACATACAATGACATGACATCATTTTGTCCATTAAGTACAATGACATGACATCATTTAACTTGTTACTTGTTTAAAGCCATTAGTCAATTTAATAAATGAAGAATATATGTATGTAATTTAAATCCATATACTTGTCCACTTTCCTGTTGCTTGATCTAACTTTTCTCGTCATCTTCTTTCCAAAGCTTGGTGTTGGTAATTAACTTTCAATACAAATTGAGATTAATCCTTTTTAAAAGCTTTGAATTAATTTAATTATTTAGTATTATAAATATGTAAATTTAATTATTTTAACTAAAATTTTATTAAATTCATTTTTTTTTATTAATATTAAAATATTATCATAAAATGCATTTAAATTTAATAAAATGATTATCATTAAAATATTATCATAAAATATATTAAAATTTAATTAAAAATACTATTTTTACATATTTATATAATTGAGAAATTAAATTAAATTAAAGTTTAAAAAAATTAATTTTTATTTTTATTAAAAAAAGTAAAGAACTAAAAATATATTCGAACTTTGTTATAATTGGTTATAATTACTATTTATCTATATACAATTATATAAAGAGGATTAATGACAGATTGAGGGGATCGAGAACCGACATTCTTCTTTTTCCCACTTCCGAACAATTATGCCGAATATGATATGAGGAAGACTTTTCAAATATGGGGAGAAGTGACACAGGTGTTTATAGAAAGAAAGTTAAATACCAAATACGGTTTTGTTCGGTCCCATGATGTTAAGAATGTTGTCAAAGTAAAAAAAAAAATTATACAATAAGGATTGCCGCTATAAAATGTCTTATCTTATTTTGTAATAAAAATTATATTTTTTATTTTATATTTAAGATTGTATATAAATTTTGTATTTCACATTATATCCAAAATATAATATGTAATACAAATTTATATTCTAAAAATATATAATGTGAATTACAAACTTGTATGTACATTTCATAATATTTCAAAATTAAATAATCTAAAAACATTCTAAATTTTAAACTAAAGGTTAAATTTGAAATTTTGAAATTTGCAAGGTTGGTGTGATACGATCCTATATAAAAAGGAGGAGTACGATCGTTTCTAAATTTGAATCCTCAAGAGACACGGCATAAATAAATCAAAAAAGAATGTGGAATAAGACAAAAATGAAGAACCATAGATCTAAATCAAGAACAAAGAGAATCATCTTTTTATTGAAATCAAATCCAATATATGAAAAAAAAATGTCCACATAAAATTTTGGTACCACCATTTATAGACACAAAGCTCAAAACATAAACTAATTTATAAAAGAAAACTCAAAACCCAAAAACATAAACTCAAATGTTCATCTTCAAGTTCATCTTCAAATTTTTTTTTTGTATAGAATCTTGAGATAGAACTCCACCATTATGGTTGAAATTATGAAAGTTGAGAAAGAAACTACCTTTGTTTGATTGTAGTAGTTGATATGCTATGAATTATAGATTTTTGTTATTGTTTGAATAAGAAATTTTTTCCAGAGATAATTTTTTATTAATCTCTATTATTTCCATATTAGCAAAAAAGAATATTTAAAATTAATATATATTGGTCAAATTCCACTTGTCACCCATTTAAGTTTATGAATCTACATAATAATTTTTTCAAGGTTTACATTAATATCCCCTGAATAAAATAAAAGGGTGTACCAATTTTCAAAACAGTTAAAGAGTTGATGTAATATGTAATGATCTTGGTACACAGTGTTTTGAAACCATTAGATTAAATATAGGGGAGAAAATAATATAAGAAAATTGTGTATTTTCTAATACTGAATGACAAATACAAATAAAAAAAAAAAAGGTGAAATTGTTCATGACTTGAATAAAAAGCACAACACTACTGGTGAATTGTGATGATTATTAGGATACACATTTTCTAAATCATTCCACTAAAAATTAGAATATTGTAAAAATCAAGAACATGAAAACTAAGGCTGAAAATATCAAAGATCTTAACTTGTGCAAATAAAGACGGCACATGCAGCTAGAGCCAATGCTGTGGATTTTGCTGCAACAGACATTGGTAATCTTCCCTCATCTTTTCTCAGGAAGAGTCCTTGGTACACAGGTACATTGATGAGAACCAAAACCCCACTTAGAAGAACTTGCAATCCCATTGCATCAAAAATTCTGAGACCCTCTTCATTGATGAACACTTGCTCGAGGAACATCATGCCAAGAAGGCAAAACAAATTGAGCAATGCAAGTGTTGCTAGCAGAGTGAGCATTGGGGATGAGTTTCCAAACTCCATGATTTCTTTCTCATATCGTTGGGAAACTTCTTCTTCTGCTACCTTTGCAGATACTACAAAGCTTGATTCTTGAAAGCCAAAACACTTCAAGATGGTATCAACAAAAGCAAAGGGGTAAGAGCTTGTTCTCTTGTACAGCCATATCCGTAGCTCATTCCACCAACCCTTTACGGTGCCTTTTAACCACAAAAACTCCATCAAGCAGTAAGAGGAATCGCCAAGAATCACATATGCAAAAGGTATGAACCATGGACTTGACATCTGATCAATGCAACAAGGTAAAATTTTGATGCCATGTCAAAAACTAAAAACACAAACATTCACATGATTTTATCTAATATCTTAAAAGAGAGATTCAGTCCTTGACAACCATACTTGTGCTGTGAAAAAGGTCTCACATTCATACCTTTGGAAACAATGGAATGCCTCTGAGGAGATAGAGTGAAGGGATGATGCAGTAATATAGAGTTGGCCAGCAAATAAACACCCACAGCTGATAGTAACAATATGCCATTTGGAGGCCTGGACTGATTAATCCATAAGCATACCATGCAGGACTGTACTTGGAAAGCAAAATTTGAAAGCCTCCTTCAGACCATCTCTTATGTTGAACTAGCGCTTGTGGCAAGGTGTTTGGGGCTACACCTAAGAAGGCTTTTCTTTGAGGATTATAGAACACTGATTTCCATCCTCTGCATTTTATTGACAATCCTGTCACGACATCCTCTACTGAACAACCATATAGCAGTCCCATCTGCAATCAAATATTCATATATCTTCAATAGATTAGTCATCATTACACTATTATAGATAACTTCTTTATTATAGTGAAAAAAGCTATATATTGAAGTCATATATAATCATGCATGGAAGATTAAAACTAAAAGCTAATTACTGATTACAGGACCACTTAAAAAAGTGAGGTTCATTTATCTCTTAATCATGATCGTTTCAATATGATCCAATCACTATCACAATAACAAGAGCTTGAGAGAGGGCCAATGAGAAAGAATGTGACCTCTTTTCCCCATAAAGTGTTTTTCTCAAAGGTACAACTAGCAAGAGCCTTTGATTGTTCTTCCAGTTCATGCAAGCTTGCTTCTTTCATATCATCAATCTTCTTGTATTCATTCCAATCTTTCTTGTATTGGTCACTGAACTTTCTCCCACACAGTATCTCTCTTCTGTGAAAGCAGCCAGTTCCAATATACAAAGGCCCACCAAGTGAATCCAAACCATGAAAATCCACCTTCAATGTTCAAAATTCAAACCGTCACAAACTCTAATTTAGGTAATCTACATAGCAGAGTGCCCTTTTGTCAAACAAAACAATGCAAATTAATCATGAACAACTTTGGTTTGATAAGAAAAAATCATAAACTAATTTACCTGATAAATTGTTAGAAGAGCACCACCATATAGATCATTCTTCGTTATATTCTCAAAACACTGTGGAGTCTGCACATAAGCAATCTCATGACCCTTATCTTCGTCCATTAAGAAGCAGAGAGCATCCCTTAGAGATTGAGAATTGTTTGAGTACATGTCACAATCTACATTAAGGATAATTTCCCCGTTGCTAATCAAAGATGACACTCTTATCTGCATTTAGGACCAAAAACACATAATACAACAAATGATTAATTTCACAGCATCATGCACAAACCTTATCATAAATGTTAATAAATGAAAGGTATATAAAATACCAATGAATTCATGGCTCCAGCTTTGAAGTTATGTGCAACTTGTGGTCTCTTCTCACGAGCTAAATATACCAATAGTGGCATGACATTCCCATCTACATCTTTGGCACTCGAGTCCTTTTCATGTAGTATCTATTAACAAAATAATGTATATTATACCAGGCATAAGTATAGCAGTACACATAGAAAACATTAATATTCAAACATTACTTTTAATATTATAATATTAAGTGAAGCATCATGTTAGCCTCTATATATAAAAATTAAATTTTAGTTATTTCGGACCTTTATTAATATATATATATATATATATATATATATATATATATATATATATTGTTAAAACTATACATTAAGTATCAGAATAGCTAGTTTAATAAAGCAAAAGTGCTTAGGAGAAAGTGTCATACTTGAAGAATTGTGCCATGGTCTCTTCGAGAAGAATATGAATCCCACTGTGAAAACCCTTTATGCTTTGAGTGTACTTCTTCTGGTACTCTACCCATCTTGCCTACATTTTCTATTCGACTTTCCATATCTTGGTACAATTTCTGCACTTCAATTCCATGCATTAATGATTTGTTTTATGGTAATTTTTTTCGTATGTCAAGTACAGACAAACAATTTGCAATCATTAATTAAATCAAAAGTGGATAAGTTTTGTGGATGCCACATGCATTGGGATTCAATCTCACATGCATAGATGTGTACAAATTATTATGGGTTTGAAGCATTGATCAATGTTTATTCTTCAATGAAAAGTTCTTGCCATTCTTTTATAAGGTAAAAGTGTTTTTTTTTTTCAAACTTTTTTTATATATCTTATTAAATTTATTAAAGTTGACGTAGTGATGAGGTAAAAACACTAGATTTAAGACTATCACTACTACAAAAAAGTTATAAAATAGCAGAAAAGAAGTGACCTTGATGGTGAGCAACTCGTTGGCATGAGCATTTGGGTGAGTGGACGAGTCAATAGTTTTGAAATAAGCAGCTGGTGAGGTGGGATCCACCTTGAAATTCCTGCAGAATGGAAGCCATTGTTTTGCAAAGATGGAAGCTTCTAAGAGAGCATAGAAGGTAATATCTGAAGCAGCATCATCTGAAAGATACACACTGAGTTTGTGTGGTGGATAATCATAAGCCATAACTGATAGCACTGTGTTAATAACCATCACTGGTGGCTCAATTTCTGGATCTGCTGTGCACACAAAGATGTCCACTTTTGGTAACACCTTCTCATATCTGTTTCAATAACATACACTTTATTTCTCCGTTTTATACTTTCACTGTACAAAGAAGGAAGCATGAAAGGGAAAAAAGAAGAAGAAATATATATACTTGTTTTAGCAGTTTAGTTTCCTATGAATTAGGCAGACGACGAGTTTAAAAGATTTGGATTTAATTTTATTTTCATCAATCATATATACATATAAGTATAGAAATTTCTCGTTTCAAAATTAAAAATTCATATATACGTATTGTTCATTTTAGTATTTGATTATAATTTGGTGAGTCCCTACTCAAAACAAAACAAGTATAATGATTTTGATGACACACCACTATAAAGAAAAATCACATGAAAAAGGTGTTTTCTTTTTTTGTTTTGTCTGAACACAGCGTTTATTGTGCTTATGTCTTGATGAAGGGTATCCACACAGGACAAAATGCTCCAAATGGGTAGGTACCTAATTCACTTTTTCTTCCATAGACAAAATCTATCAATCCTATAAAATTTCATAAACTTTAGACCTCACACTGCCTAAGACAAAACCTAACTAAAATATAAATAAATCCTTTTGTACTTCAAAAATGAATTTGTATTCAAAAAGTTGAACAAATTTAAAGAGATGCAAGAAGTTTAGATTTTTGGAACTTTTACATAGTTATATTTAGAGTTTCCAGCACAAGGGATGAAATTAGCTTACCTCAATATCACAAAACAGGTTTATAAGATGAAGTGGAATCTCAAACTGAAGAAATATAGAAGAAAATTATGAGACTATTTTTTAGTAACTGAAGTGAGTTGCGTCTAATGATGCTATCCATGATCAATTAATCACAAGTTTTGTTATGGCTTTGGATGTTACTGAACTTGAATTGATGATAATGGATAAAATTTGGATCTGTTTTGTTAGTAAAGTAGTGAGTGCATGGTGTACCTTTGAGATAGCCTTTGTCTGAAAGGTTCCCTGAAGAGAGGATTCCATCTGAAGGGGTGTCTGAGAAGCCAATAAACACCAAACCATAGTTCAGCAAAAAACAAGCCAATCCAACCCCATTTCCCAGCTTCACTTTCTCTGGGTATGTGACTCACTCTGAAAACCCAGATGAAGCAAATTCCCACAAACAATGACAAAGAAAAGACCTTGTAAAAGACTCTTCCTTTGGCCCTCTTTGTCTCAAACAACGGAGAATACTCCATCTCTGCCATATCTTCTGTTACTTTCTTAACTCTTTTACTATTTATACACTACATAAGACTTTGTTATGGTGAAGACCATGGTAGTAGAGTTCGAAGTTCGTACGATTCTTTTGTGGTTGATATTGATATACTGACTCATTTCACTTACCTCAAAATCCGTATTCCTGGAAAATGAAAGGCCAGAATTCTTGGAAATTCTTTTACCTGAACTTCATCAAAGTTTGCATCTTTCTTGATAAATGGTAACCCTGTTTGCTCCAAGAAAGGTAACAAAACATTGCTGATGACCATTTTGAAAAATAGTTTTCCTTTATTTCTCCTATAGTAAAATCCTCTCTTGTTTAGTTTTCATTAATGTTAACAAAGGCTGAAAGGTTAACTTTTTATATGTTTTTCTACCGTTTTATGTTGTTAATGTAATACATGGAAGGGCCACCGACAATGACATATTTGAGATTTTTAAATTTTAAAAGTTTCATATATAAATTAGATTTCACTATGTTTTTAATTCTTACAATTTTAGATAAATGTAGTTTTTTATTCCTATTGAAATAAACAAACATTAAAATAATTTTTTGGTCAACAAACAGTCAGTGGACAACTTCTAGTAGTTATCTGTATTTTCATAGGACAATGTTGAGATAAGCATTGCTTCTTTTTTTCTTTCTCTTCTGCGTAAAACCATTTTTGTCTGCTTTTCATACAGTATTATGATGACAACTTCTCAAGTATATCTGTTAATATATTTATTTAGTATCTATTATTTTCATTACCTTAAATTTGAACTGGTAATTTAGTTTAATAATCAAATAATAACTGTGCAAGGGAGTGATTCAATTAATCTAAACCTAATCTCATTGAGTAGATCAACTTTCAAATGTTGCAATCCAAATCATATTCTACCATTCATTATTTTAACTTTTCGATTGTAGACTTTTCAGTTCAAAATCTGTCAAAATCATTTCAAACCAAGCCAAATTGGAACTCTATCACACTAATTGCAAACTAGCAATATTATAAGTTTAATTAAATGTTTGCAAAAAGTGTCTGAAATTCCTGGTCAATTTTCAGACTGATATTTCCACTGAAAAAATTTAATTGAGAAAAAGAAACTTATTGGGTGAATTATTTGGTGGAAGCCAAATTGCAGATGTCAACAACCACTTTCCAGAGCTCCCTCCTATTAGCAAAAAGAAAAACAAAGTTGTGCATTTGATACCTTAACTTTTGAGCAATAACATAACAAATGATAAATATTTAAATTATATAATTTCTTTTACGTGATGTATTTTATGGCGGATAATGGAATATGTAACCACCCAAATTTTAGTAGCTAGATGCTATAAAAAAGGTATTACATATCCATATCAAGTTCATGGTGAATAATAGATAGAATTGAAATATTATGTACAATCTTCCATAGAGAGTTTTTAAAACAAAGTATTTGAGAATGAAGGAAGAGTCAAAATGTTACATAACATAAACTTTCCTATGAAAGCAACTAATTACTCCTACGACAGTTTCAATGTTGCCTCTTCGTTATTATCTTCTATTATTATGAAACATATAGTCATAACAAGCTGATACCAAAGCCATAAACAAACAAGCAGATAAGTTAGAGTTCATTTTAAATTAAGTTTTGAAGAAAATAAAACTTATATAAAAATAATACAATTACTACATAACTTCATATAAACATAAAATTTGTACCGACACACATAGGCTCTCATGACCAATTCATATTCCAAGAACCAATAGACTTAACCTTCAGAGGACTAGTGTATTGACTAATATCATGAGACCATGCAACTATCATTGTCCATTCACTCCTACTTCTCAAGAACTATAGTTATATCATGTTTGGGTGTCTTCCTAATCCATAGAGCATGGCAGGATAAATTCTATATTTCACGAGTTCAAACTCTTGCTAAAACTCCATATATGAACCTCCATCTTATTTTTATCTATATAATCCAATTACTAGTAGGGTCAAGATGATCTATTTCAATCTTTGTTGTCAATACACTTCATGCAGTTGGGAGTGTGAGTCTAAGTTCTATATTGAGTAAAAATGAAAAAGTTGAGCATCATATAAGGATGAAGACCCATAAATCCATTGTTTTAAGGTTTTGTGTTAATAGTGATGTCAATCCCTTATGGGATTGGGCTCATGTCTCATTGGTGTTGTATCTCCCAAGTTATCCTCTCTCCAAAAGTCGAAAAGGATTTCCAAAGGCAAAGAGAAAAATTTGAGCACCACTTGGCCCATGTTGAGTGTTATCTTGGATAAAGAGCTCATTCCTTGCCTCTAATTTCGCGCTCCCATGTGGAGTGTGTGGATGGGTTATGCTTTTTGTTGATGTGACACTCTTGGGTGATTTCTTTTTGCTTATTCTAGACAAAAGGGTTGAGAAGTGTGGAATGTGTTTTGGTGTTTTTCTTAAGTTGTTAGGGCTTCCTTTGAGACCTTCATTCCTCTGCATTTGATCTTGATCCTCTTCCATCGTTTGTCTTCTCGTTTTGAGCTCTTCAAGAGATAATAAAGAGCTAAACCCATTTTGTGGATTAGATGTAACCATTTAAACTCTTATTGTTTCTATTTATATGTCTTGCCATTCAATTTAAGTATTTTGTTTTTGTGTTTCATTTTTTTTGTGACTTAATCATCCATAGCTTGCTATTTAATTAATTGGATATTGAAAAATATCTTTTATAAGCTAGAATTGAAACAAAATACATAATAAAACTTGTATACAGAAATGGAACTTAACTCATTAGTTGTATTAAATCTTCATGCGAAATAACACTTATCTTCTTTCTAATTTAATGTTGAAGTCAACCCATTTACTCAAACTTTAATTCTTGAGTAGAATGAATTTATGTTTTTTTATTAAGAGTAAATTCCTTGAGCACTAAGTGTTATATGCTTGAGAGTAGGATTCAATAAAGTTTAATCCTAACAATAACACTTCATATCATTTTTAATCTATTATGCATTCTAAGTATTTGATAAAATCCCGAAAAAAAAGTTTATTTATTTTTACACAATTTAATTCCTTAGACATCAAAATAATTTGATATTTTAAAGAACGTTTATTACTTATTATATATTATTATATGTTATTATGAAACTAGTACACTTCTCATTGACTAAATTGTTCTAAGACACGAACATTTAATTCAACTTATTTAAAGAAAAATGGTTCTTTTCTTATGTATTTTTGGAGTATAAAATATTTTAAAACAATTAAAGAAATAATTAAATATGTCTTTGTCCCTTAATTTTCAGTGAATTTTGGAATTAGTTCATTTCGAAAATTTGGACCAAATTAGTCATTCATCTTTCGAAATACGTGAATTTAGTCCTTTTAATCAAATTTTGTTAAATTTATCTTACATTTCAAGCATGTTTCATAATAGTATTTGATTTAACATTAAAGTAAAAATGTGTCAAATAATATAAACAATTCAAATACAATATTTAAATGCGTATGAAACATCAAATAAACCTAACAAAATTTGATTAAAATAACTAAATTCATGTATTTCGAAAGTTGAAGAACTAAATTGGTTCAAAATTTTGAAATGCACTAATTCCAAAATTCACTGAAAGTTAAAAGACCAAAAAACATAAGAAAACATAATTTAAACTTAATTAATAAATATGTTAACCTTTAATGATTTGATAGACGGTTAATATACATTATTACTTTAATATCTTAGAAAGAAATAACTGATTTAAAAAAATATATATGATTTATATTTGATCGGTAAGCATACTAACCTTTAATAACTTGATAGGTTATCAATGGACATTGTTAATTACAAGCGTCAAATGGAATGACAACCCAAATATTCTAACATGAAAGTTAATTATCAACCCTACATCTTGTATAAAATAAACTACTTTAGTACCTATATATTTAAGAATTAGCTTCTACAAGTTGGAAATGGAAAAACAATAATAATGATAATAGTTGAAAATTTAATAATTTAATGTTGATAAAAATAAATCTAATATACAACAAAAGTCCATAAACAATCTACTCAAACAACTTATTTATATCAAAGAAAAAGCTTAAACAAATCAAAGTGAGATGAAAGTTATCAAGACAAATGAAGAAAACTCCATCCTTTGCAAATCAATTTTGATGAGGAAAACAAGAACACTTACATTATTGTATGGATTTGTGTTTCAGAAACTAAACAGACACTTCATCCTATAAGCAAAGAACTTCTTCATTTCTAACAAAATTTTGGAATGTTGACAAATCCAATTGAATGTGTAAATAAAAACACTACAGTGTGATCAAGCAAAGCTGAAGAAAGTAACTACACATAGTGCTAGCAACACTGATTTTATGGCAACAGAACCAGGTAATCTTCCATTGTCCTTCCTTAAGAAAAGTCCTTGGTATATAGGCAAATTGATGAGAACCAAAAATCCACACAAAAGAACTTGCAACACCATTGTGTCACAAATTCCAAAGCCACCTTCCCTTAGAACTGCATCCTTCAACACACTCAGAAAACAGAACAAATTCAGCAATGCAAGAGTTGCTAATACAGTGAGCATTGGAGAGGAGGTTCCAAACTCCATGATTTCCTTCTCATAGCGTTTGGAAGCTTCTTCTTCAGTAACTTTACTTGTGATAACAAAAGTTGAATCTGAGAATCCAAAAAGCTTCAAGATGGTGTCAATGCAGGCAAAAAGATAAGAGCTTGTTCTCTTGTATAGCCATATCCGTAGTTCATTCCACCAACCTTGAAATGTTCCCCCACAGAATAAAAACTCCAACAAACTATAAGTGGCTTCACCAACAATGATATATGCAAAAGGTATGAACCATGGACTTGACATCTGATAAATCCATCAATAACTAGTTAAACACATGCATGATCAAGTATAATGATGCATAATCACAAATAGCATGTTTGATATCCTAAAAAGTGAAAGAAAAATAGAATGATGTAAATGTATGTAACAAGAGTTATTTGTTGGAAACATATTCATTGACTTTTTCCCAGAAAAAGTCACTAAACAATGTTGTTGATGTTGTTGATGCTAGTCATTCAACACATCAAAATTAACGTGATTTTTTCTGAGAAAAAGACAATGAATCCGTTCTTATTTTGTTTTGTTACCTTTGGAAACAAGGGAATGCCTTTAAGGAGGTACAATGAAGGGATGATAGAATAGTATAGTGTTGCAAAAGAGCTAGGTGCCCATAAGCAATAAATACTATATCCCATTTGGAGTGCCAAACTGATCCTTCCAAAACCATACCATGCAGGGCTAAATTTTGAAAGCAAAATTTGCAAGTCTCCTTCAGACCATCTCTTGTGTTGAACAAGTGTTTGAGGCAAGGTAGTTGGAGCTAACCCTAAGAAAGCCTTCCTTGGTGGATTGTAGTACACTGATTTCCATCCTTGGCATTGAATAGACAATCCTGTTATCACATCCTCCACTGGACACCCATATCTTAAACCCATCTGCAATTCAAGAAACAACATTATAACCTAATTTAGAAATTTAGGGTCTCTTCAGACCATTTGGAATCCGAAACTTCTGTCACTGTTTTGTTCTTAAAAATGGTCAGGAAAGTTGTAAGAGGAAGGTGTATCTAAATTGTTTTTTACTTCAACTCTTAACTGATGTGAGACTATTGGATGTAACAGAAGACTTAGTTTTAGTTTTGACATCTGTTATAAAATTATAAGAGGTGTGTATATGTTTGTGTGAGTGAGTGAGAGAGAGGGAGAGAAACCTCTTTTCCCCATAGTGTGTTTTCCTCATAGGTGCAACTTGCAAGAGCCTTTGATTCTTCTTTCAGTTCCTCCAAGCTTGTTTCTTTAAACTGATAATCTTCATTAACATTCCAGTTATTCCTATATTGATCACTGAATTTCAATCCACAAAGAGATTCTCTCCTGTGAAAGCAGCCACTTCCTACATACAAAGGACCACCACAACCATCTGCACCAGGGAACTCCACCTATTTTTTCATAACAAAATAATTGTAAATTCAATACATGTGTCTTTGAAACAAAGTTGAATACAAATAAGAAAAATAAGGAGTTGCTTAACTTATCATTAGAACAAATTTATGTGTGAGATGTTTGAACATAACATGACAGAATAAAGGTCACTTAAACTGTTTGAATGAAAGATAAGATATAAAAACTGAGTATCTTAGATTTTCATTAATGAAGTTTGTGAACTAAATCATCTCAATCCACAAATTACTCACCTCGGATATTGCTAATAGATTACTCCCATATAAATCATTCTTAGTGACATTCTCAAAAATCTGACGGAACTGCACATAAGCAATTTTGTGACCTTTCTCTTCATCCATGAAAAAACATAGAGCATCTCTCACAGACTGTGAATTGTTTGAGTACATGTCACAGTCTACATTTAGAATGATTTTCCCGTCACTGATATTAGAAGACACCCTTAACTGCATATTCACACCAAACAATTGTATAAATTTACACAATTTTACAGATGAAAGATTGATCAAAATACATAAACTAACACTATGAAAGATTTGTACATATTTTATACCAGTGAATTCATAGCTCCAGCTTTGAAGTTGTGGAAATATTGGGGTCTCTTCTCACGAGCCAAATACACCAGAGTTGGTAAAAGGAATCCATCAACATCTTTTGAATTCTCAGGGTCCTTTCTATGAAGTAGTATCTATTAAGAAGAACAAAACATGAGCAACAGGGTGTGTGTGATAATGACAAATGTCAAAAGCTAATGCACTTAATTAATTACTTGAATTCATCATGTTTAAGAAATAAATTGATGTTACTTAACTTACTTCAAAAATTGTATCATGGTCACGTCGAGAAGAATATGAATCCCACTGAGAAAATCCCTTATGCTTTAGACGTGCTTCTTTGGGTACTCCACCAAACTTGGTTGCATCTTCAATACGTCTTTCCATTTCGTTGTACAATTTCTGCATCATGAATACTTTATGTCTGTATTAAATTGTAATGAATTAAAAAAACTAAGATGGAATTATTAAGTAATCTTGTACCTTGATAGCTGTTAGCTCTTTGGTTTGATCAGAATGAGTAGAGTAACTTGATGAGACTATACTCTTAAAATATGCAGCTGGTGACCTTGGTTCCACTTTGAACTTTCTGCAAAATGGAATCCAATGTTTTGCAAAGTTTGATGCCTCCAATAGAGCATAGAACGTGATTTGAGATCCAGCATCATCAGAGAGATACACATTCAATTTCTCAGTTGGATAGTCGTAAGCCATAACAGATAGCACTGTGTTAATCACCATCATTGGTGGCTCAATATCAGGGTCTGCTGTGCACACAAATATGTCCACTCCTGGCAACTTTCTCTCATATCTGTTCCAAAAAAACACACAAATTTTCCTCACATGTACCAAATCAATGATCAACAACATAGTTTATGGGTCTGTGCAGGGAAAAATTCATTAAGGAGATAACAATGAGACTTTTGATACAAGAGTCATACGGTCATCAAGATCAACTATAGACTCTAAAACCACTGATGAATTAGGAAGACAATAGTATCAATGAAACTTGAGTCAATTAACATGAGAAATTGACAACACTTCTAATTTAAAACCTTAAAACAATAAATTTATGGGTCTTACTACTTAAATTTTTTCATTTTTACTCGATATAGAACTTAATTCATACTTGCATTTCTAACAATAGAATCTCAATCAGAAATAGAAAGTGAAGGAAAATAAATTAAATAGAAGTAGGTGGCACCTCTGAGAGAGTATGTTTCTGAAGGGTTTTCTGAAGACAAGGTTCCATCTGAAGGCCTGAGTGAGAACCCAGTAAAAGCCGAACCAGAATTCAGCACCAAGCATACCAAGCCATACCCATTTGCCATCTTCACCTTTTGCATCTATGATATGGCTAATTCTGTAAATCCATACGAAGCATATGCACACAAATAATGAAGTTGCAAAGGACCTATAGATGAGTCTTCCTCTGCTCTTTTTTGTCTCAAACAATGGAGTGTGCTCAGTGATTCCCATAACTCTGATATTTCTGTGTGCCTTGTTCTGTTGTTTGTTTTTGGGCTTTATATATTGCATTGCACATTTTCACTGCATTCATGTTTCACAGCCATTATTAACGAATTCACGTTTGAATGTTGAAAGTTGGTACATTATTGACTTTTTTGTGCTGTGTGAACCGTATTTTTTAAGGATAATATTGAAGTGGCTGCTGAATGAACGTAATATGTATCATCAGGAATGAGATGATCAATACGTGTTTCATTTTTTTATTTTTTATTTCTAAGTTCTATTTTATAATATAATGTTTTTAATTTACAGAAAATAATGAAAGAAGAAGATAAAAGCAGTTGATTATTAACACAAGTCTCGTAACATTTTTATTTCTAGCTTTGCAATTTTTAAATATCAGGAAAAGCTTCATTTTTAATAAATAAAAGGCATATTGGCTTTTCGAATGCACATGTAAAAAATGATAAAAGTATTATTATATATTTATAAATCATCTTTTAATCTTCATTTTGTAGTTCTAAAAACAAAAATAAACGAGTCTTGGTTAGATGACTTGTTAACAGAACTAGCAAATTGCAATAGCTTAATTTTGATAAGTTGTTAATTTTACATAATTAAAAAGTAAACTCAATTTGAATTTGCTAAAATATGCAAACAAAATAAAATATTATATTATATAACATTTAAGTATTAACACTTATGTGTATATAATTAAGTGTTTGAATCCCTTGAATATTTATTATTATGATTAATTATGTGATGGCAAAGTCAAACCACAAGACGCAGAAATTGACTTGAGGAACGTCTTAAATGTCATTGAATCATTTACATCGAAAAGAACTCAAACGTAAGCACTCACATAGTTTTTATTTAGAAATAACTTTGAACAACATATAGTTAGTGATCTCAATAATAATGATGCAAGTACGAATGACACGAATAACATGAAAGAAACTAAGCACATTGTATAGGAGTATTATCCACCAACTTATCTATATTTAGTAAAAGACAAAAAAATTTGTAGCACGTTTTGTTAAGGTTGTTTGAGTTTGTGCACATCCTTTGAGTGAATGCTAGATCCCTAGAAAAAATTGGGGATATCAAAATATTTGTAGGAATATGTACAAAAGTTTTGAAGATATTAAATATATAAAACATGCTAAAATTAAGTCATTTTCTTACATAAGTTATTTACAAATGGATAAAGTTTAAATATGGTTATCATGTGGTTTGAGTTTTCTTTTACATTAAGTCATGTGATATTTTGTAAGTGTGAGCCATCAAAATGTTTTCATAAAGGTTGTCCTTAGATAAGTGCGATCGATGTCAGATAAATGAGACCGGTTGGTTACGAGATCCAAATTTCTTTTTAAACTATGAAAGCGATTAGGGTTGCGTTCGAACTTTACATGAATTTGGGATAATAATTTTAAGAGGATTTTAAGAGAAAAGGAAGTGAATGTAAGGATCTTTAGACTAAAAAAATGAGAAGAAAAATTATAAAAATTTGTGATGAATTGATTGATATAGATAATAAAATAATTTATTTTATTTATTTTAAAATAAAATATATATTAAAATAAAATAAAAGGAATTATTTTAATTAATTTTTTTATTATAAAAATAAATTATATTTACAAAAATTATTAAGTATGATTTATTACGATTGAATAAAAAATATTAAATATTTTATTATATTTAATTTAGTTTTAATTGTTTATTATTTTTAACAGAATATGAAATTGTTTTCTAAATAAAAATTAACATAAAATTTAAATAATTCACTTTTTTTTTTGCATTTTTCATCGGTCTCACACAATTTGTTTTTGGAAACCGTGATATTTTATCTTAATTTTGCCTTATTACATGCAAAATTATCGCATTTTTGCGATTAGCGTGTTTCCGTAGTTGGAAACAAACGGAGCTTAAGTGTGTGGATAAACCAAACGAGTGACTTTCTTATTTGTGTTTGGACGAAAAAATTTAAATATTCTAAAAAATTAAAATATGTAGTATTTGGATTATTTATAATTGAATTTTTTTACTTTGTGTTTTTAGACAACGAATTTCAACAATTCTAACAAATTGAAATATCTAGAAATTCAATTACTTATAATTGATTTCTCTACATTTTTTAAATAATTAGTTTGGATAAAATAATTAAAATATCTTAGATTTCAATTTTTTTATTTGGATAAAACAATTTATTTTTTATTTTTTGATGAATTCAACTCTATTTTTTATTCTAACTTAACTTAATTCAACATTTAATTCAGTACGACTTGTCTTGACTTTTTATTCAAGTAGAGTCGAGTTGATTCAACCTTAGTTGGTTCGACCTGGGCCGATTTGAAATTATTCGACCTTGATATAATTTGAATTGATTCGACATCATTCAAACTGATCCAACCCAAGTTGACTCGCCTTAACCTTCAACTGTGGTAGATTGGTTTAAAATTTATGTCTAGGACAACTCGACTTGACCTTCGTTCCAGACCAGCTCGGCTCGACCTACGGCTCGGGCCGCCACGTCTCGTCCTTCAACCCGAACTGACTCGTCTCGACTCTCTACCTAACTCGACTCATGTGAACTTTTTATGTCCTAACCAATGAGAAATTACACAACTTGGAAAATTTCAATTTCCTTCTTTTTTGAGTATATTTCAATTTCTATTATTTTAGTTATTTGAAATACCTTTTTAAAATTTCTCAATTTTAATTTTCTTATCCAAACATGTCATTTTCTTTAAAGAATTTCAAAATTTTCAAATAAATGAATTACTCTCTTAAATTGTCTCATCTAAACACACCATTAAAAAATATTGGAAACATACAAGACACAAAATGTCATCCTAACTGTTAACACAATTATATTACATTCGAAGTCATTAAAGATAAATTCTTACAATTACATTGTAGGTTGGATTGTCCTCGTTAATTTAATCATAACATATAAATTAATCTCTATAAATATGTTTAGAAGAGAAAGATAAAGAAAAGAAATACCTTTCGTAAAATAAAATTATCTTATATAAATTAAAAAAAAATTATAGACTTAATATTTTGATTTCTATATTTAGACTTATAAATAACTTAAGTTCATATTTTTTTTTCTCAATTGAGTTTCTCACATTTGTTAAATTGATATTAACATTGTTTAAAAGTATCATATATCAAAATTTGGTTGATCACTTGTCTTGGAACTCCACTTTTTTTTGTTTTATTTTTCTCCCTCCACCTTCCACCACTTCCCACCACCTTCTTTCACCTCCCACCGTCTTCCTCCAGCTTCCTCCCACTGATTCCCTCCACCCACCACCCACTAAATCCTCATTTAATTTATAAAAATATAATAGAATTATGTTGAGGTGTCATAATGTCTTACTAACCCTCTTGTTTTTGTCAGTTTTTTTATCATAGAGTTTCACTAACATTTCGCAATTTAATAGAATTTTATTAGAAGGAAAATAATTCAGTATAGGTGATTCATTAACAAAACTTTTGTTAAGAAAATAATTTGTAATAAACACTCACGAAAAAGTAAAGAACTTTTAGATTATTTTATTCGCAAATACTACTCATATATTAGTTTATACAATTAATATAAGCATACATACAAAGTAAATATAATATCCTACAAAATTATGATACTATTTTCTTCTTATAAGAGCCAACAAATGTTTATAAGAGAAAACAATATATATATATATATATATATATATATATATATATATATATATATATATATATATATATATATATATATATATATATTACTCTATCACATATTTCACCCATATATAACTAGGGATGACAACGAGGCGGGATGGGTACGGATTTTGCAATTCCATACTCATTTTTATAGAAAAATTCATCATCGTCCTCGTACCCAAACCCAACGGATATTAAATTTTTGTTCCATCCACATCCCCATTGAATAACGGGTATATACTTGTACCTATACACATACTCATATTCTTACTCTTTCAATAATAATTAATTATTTTTTATGAAAAAAAAAATAAAAAATATATATATATATATATATATAATATTATCAAATATTCAATATTAAGTGGAGGGTTGTTTCTTCGATATCAAATATTTAGAAAGAAATTATAATTGTATACATTTCAAATTAAAATATCAAATAAAATTTTATGAGAACCAAAACATTTATTAAATTTGCAAACATTAATAAAACTTAGTTGATAAAATTTAAAAATATTTTTAAAAAAAAAATATAAAAGGAAAACAAATATTCAAATTAAAATATATTTTAAATGTCTGTTTACTTCAATTTTTTAAATTCTAATGATTCTCTTTTTTTACACTAATAAAAGTTATAACATATTACTTGATCAAAATCATGCAAAAAATAAAGATTAAATTAATCATAATAAAATTTTAACGTAGATTATGTATATTTTGAACTTCAATATATGTTGGATGATGATAAAAAAAAATCATCGTAATTATATAAATTTGAATATTATAGTAAATAAAATATACTTATACAATTAAGTGACGAAATTACAGTTTAATATTGAGTTAGAAAAAAAATATATATATATATATATATATATATATATATATATAAATAGTATTATACATGATAAAAATAAACAACAAATGAAAATATTAAAAAATTATCAAATATGTGTCTTTAAAACAATTTGAGAGATTATTGAATGAAATCTCACAAAGAAAAGCAAATATATATTAAGGGTATGATAAGATGAAAAATACCTTAGAAATTTAAGAAAAATTTTCAAATATCAACATAGTCAATGGTTGAGAAATAACAAAAATTATTCTAACAAAACAAAAGAGTTCTTCAAATGAAACAAAAATTAATAATAATAGTTATTCAATAATTGAATTGAGAGTGTTAAACATTTTCATTTGAAAGGAAAATATGCAATAAATAAATATTAAAAAAGAATAAAAATATTCAAATGTGAGACATAAAAAGTATTTAATTAATATACATCAATTGAACATAATTGGATAAATGTTATGATATGATGAAAAATATATTGGAGATGCGAATGAATTTCATGAAAAATAAACAATTAGAATAATTAAAAAATAAAAAGTGTGTAGTGTATATATATATATATATATATATATATATATATTAATTATGAATATTTTAATAATTTAAGTGGGAAAGAGTATTATGGCGGGTATAGAGTAGATATGTACATGTCCATGCCCAATTGAAAATTTTGAGATTCTTCATACCCAGTCAATGCAGTATCGTCAAAATGAAAACGAATTCGAACAATACCTAGGGGACGAGTTTATTTACCATTTCTATATATAACTATTTTGAAACATTGATTAGATATAACATATTAATTTTCCTTCCATAGATTAAAACGTGTCTACTATAAAATTTTCCCTCCAAACTTTCATAAATGTAACAACAATCGAGATAAACATCGGAAAATAAACCCTAAACCAGCATACTCTCTTAACAAATTACTCAAATACGAAAATAATTAAATTAAAATTCTAACAGGAAAGGTGTAATGATCGAAATTCAATATAATGTTATGTTTTTCCGTCTATTCCCTTTGGGTAGGAGATACATCTTATTGTTTCCTTTAGGAAGACTTTGTGGCTAATTGACTTTCTTCTAAAAAATTGTATGATGGAAACATGGATGTGAACGGGGCGATAGAGTACGGATAGTAATTCTCTTGCAATTTATCCGTCGAATAAATATTTATCTCGTACTCGTAGATATATTCGTGTAGATATTTGCATATATTTTTGATATCCAAGGATATTTGCGAATACCTGCGAGTATTTACAAAATAAAATTTTAATAATTAATAAAAAATTTAACCATAAATTTAAATAACAATACAATGCATAACCTTTATAAATTCTAAACAAAAGTGAAAATAACTCATTTAATTAGTGTTGAATGACAATTTACAAATAAATGAAGATTTTTTAAAACCAATCGATGAAAAATAATCTATTCAAAATCAATGTGTTAATGTTTTAAGAAATTTTTTTAATTTAAATTAAAGTATAGCAGTTGCGAATATCCACATATACGAATATTATGATACTTGTTCCCGCTCCGTTAATATGCGGGTATAAAAGATACTCATATCCATTACTTGCAGATATTTATTTATAATATTAATTTTCTATCCATTACGAATTTTATCCAAAAATATCCATGGATACGAGTTTTTCTTACATCCCTAAATGGGAACCTCTTCAAAGAAAAAGATTGATTTTATGGCTCACCTAATTAACTCTTTCGACCCATGTGAAAGCTTGTGCATAAATAAATCTTTCAAATTGGGCAATCTACAAGATACTTTTACGGATATAAAGCCTTTTAAATTGAACTCCAAAATATACTATTAATTCAAAACATTTTTGAATTGAAAAATCCTGAAATATTTCCCATGTTCCGTAAGTTAGAAAACTCATATAAAACAATATGAAATATCATGGCCAACAAAAGAAAATGAAAGAATATAAATCAAAACTTGATTTTCTTAACACTTTTACCACTCACATTTAGATTATATGACAAAGAAACCAATATTAAAGAATCTATCCGTCAACGGTCTCAAATAAGATAAGTTAAGTTGAAATTTTTAATATATCAATTCGTTTTGGCCTGAGCTGCTTAGCTTACTAAATTAATAGATTAAAAGTGAAATAAGACTAATTAACATGTTACTCTTTTAATTAAATATTAAAATGAAAAATTATTTAAAACATTATTTTTTTATATTATATTTTGTAAGGAGATAAATATACTATAATATTATAATTTAAATTATTAAAATTTATAAATTAAATTCTAATTATTAATTATAATAAATCAATTAAAATATAAATATGATAATTATTTTAATTTATCCGATTAAAACATTAATTAATCAATTAAAAATTTAAAATATTTATATAATTAAAAGTATTTTTAATGTTTATTTATTTTTATATAAACAAATTTAAAAAAATTAAAAAGGAAATTGACGAGTCGAACTGTCAGCTTATCCTTTAAGAAGATGAGTTATAAATTTTGACAAATCAAACTAACGTGACATTCTTTTAGCGGACCAGTCACAAATCGAACTAAAACATATTCGATTCACCACAATTCACGTTAAAATTGATACTACAAGATGACACTAATTAATAACAACAATGTAAAACTCAATAAAACTGAGCGCAAAATGAGATATTGGATGAGTTTAAAGATTATTTTTGTTTGTTTTTTACATATCCATCCATGGAAGTGCATGAAAAAAGAAATCAAGGGAGGGCAAAAAGCAATTGTCTTATTGCAAATATTTTAAAGGCCATTTCTGAATTGGGCTTACAAATCACCCCGGCGTTGGCCCATGGTTTTAAACGTGGGGTTTCTTCCTGCAACTCCACTATTTCTTCTACACTCCCAAATAATTTTTAATTTTCAAAAGTATCCCTTGACCATTTGACTAGCAATAAACTTTTAAAAAAATTAAACTCACATTCTCTTTCTTATTTAGTGAAAACTAACTCACTCACATCACATCTCACCCTAAGCCTAAAAGCACAACCACAGAACTCTCCTCTCATCCCCACGAAGCTCACATTTTCTCTTTCTCTTCTCTTCACATTCTCCCACATTCTCCTCCATTCTCCTCCATTGTAGTCCTTGTGTTGTTTTATCTCTCCTTTCTCTTCACACCATAGACATTTACACAAGTAATATCCTCTCCGTATTGTTGATGTAAATTATTTTTAATGATTTACAAATAGGGTAGAGTATAAGTGTTTTGTTTTGATGTTATAATATTGTGAAACCATTAACCAAAAGTGAAAGCCACGGGTCTGAAATGGGAACTCGATAATGACAACCGAAAGTCGACTTCTAGTGAAGCAATCGACTTCCAGTCAAGGAACACGACTTTCGATGAAGGAAAACAAAATTGAAAATGACCATCGAAAGTCCACTTCTGTAGGATAGAAACACAAACCGGAAGTCGACTTCTGTAAGTGAAAAATGGTTAAAATTGAAAATTACCACCGGAAGTCCACTTCCGTAAGATAGAAACACGTACCGAAAGTCGATCTCCGTAAGTGAAAAATGTTGTTGAAAAACCATCATCGAAAGTCGACTTCCGTAAGTGAAAAATGATTTTAAAAAACCATCACCGAAAGTCGACTTTCGTAACTTTATCATAAGTCCCGGATGTGAAGAGATTTTTGGAAGTGAGTGAAATTGGAAATCTAATTTTCGGAACTTCCGGTGAATTTCAAAAAATCGACTTCCATAAGCTTATCATAGTTTTCAGAAGTAAAAATTGGGGATGTTACTTCCGGAAGTTGACTTCTGGTTAAGTATGTTTCCGGAAGTCGACTTCCGGTTCTTTTAGTTTAAATTTTTTATTCATTATTTAAAATTTTATTATTTTTATTATTTCAACATTTCTTAAATATTTAATTTATATTTTTTATTTTAGTTTTTATGTTGTAGTTTGAAAATGTAAATAATTTTAATTTGAATATGTTTTTGAATTTGTTTATTATAAAATATAAAAATAATAAAACAATAAAAAATATAAAATGAAAATAATAATATTAATGCAACAATAAATTAAATATAAAATATAAATAAATAAAAATAAAATAAAGCGTAAGTAAATAAAAATAAAATAAAGCATAAATAAATTAAACTAAAATAAAGCATAAGTAAAAAAATAAAATAAAGAATAAATGAATAAAAATAAAATAAATCATAAATAAATAAAAGAAAAATTAAGCATAAATAAATAAAATAAAATAAAGCATAAATAAGTAAAAAAAGTAAGCATAAATAAATAAAAATAAAATAAAGCATAAGTAAATAAAAATAGAATAAAGCATAAAAATATAAAAATATAATAAAGCACAATTATACAGTAAACCTTATAAAAGTATTAATTAAATCAAGTATAAATAAAATAAAAATTCTACAAGTCTTACTTAACCGAAGTGGACTTCCAGAACTATTACAATTCCACTTATGTTACCAAATTCACCATATCCGAAGGGTGTGGATATGATTAACATGATTTCCGAGAAAATTAAATACCGGAAGTTGACATCTAATTTTGTGTGAAAGTGAAAGGCAAATTTGGGAGTGTAGCGCGTTAGTATATAGCAAATACCATCACAAGCAGGGATGGATGTTTATTGGAGCAAGGAGGGGTCATGGCCTCCCAAATTTTGAATTCTTTTTAATTATATATATATATATATATATAATATTAAAATTTTATTGAATTTTTTAAATTATAGGTAATATATTTCAGGAATTAATGAAAATTAAATGATATATATTTTTTTTATAAAGTACAATATTTAATGTTAATAGATAATAGAGAATAAAAATATTTAGGCTTAATTTTTTGTTTGGTTCCTCTTTTTTGTCAAAAAATTGACACTAAGATTATATTAATCACATCAAGAAAGCAAATCATTCATATTAAGAATTTCAATTTTAATGAAAGAATCATTTACCTGTTTCAAGAAATTTAAGTAAAAGACAAATTGCATTAGTTTTTCAAAAATTTAGGACCAAATTGAGATTAAAAAAATTGGAAGACCAACTTAACATTTTTAAACGAAAACCTAAATCAAAAGAGTACTTAAACCAAATATTTATTAATATAATTTTTATTTTCCTTCTTATTTTCTTTTTAGTTTTTTCACAAATTGTAATAATCTCTCGTCTCATATATTTTCTCTTTGTATTTTAAGAAAAAAAAGTTAGACACAAATTATTTTTCCTTTCATTTCTCATTTATCTTATTTCTTTATTGTCTCTTGTCTCACTTGATAATGAAAACATTATTTTTTATCTCATTAGCTATTTGTTTATTATTTTTTATGAATATAGAAAAAAAATGTATCATGTATTTTCTCATAATTGTTTTTTAATTGTGACTTAACCATAATATATTTTTCTTTTAATAATTATGTGCCTCAATTTTTTATTAAATTATGATAAATTATTTTTTAATATTATGTACACAAAATATATATTGATAAAGAATAAAAGAATAAATTCATTATTAAAAAGTGATAAAAAAGGAAACTATCGATGAAAACAAGATAAATTATATTTCTTCACATGTTTTGAAACATTATAATCAAATTGTTTAGTAGAGAAGTAATTTTTTAAAACATTATATTAATGACGAAATATAATGATCTCAAAATTATATTATTCTGACCCTTCAATATTTTTAGTCAACATCCGCCACTGATGACAAGTGATGTTGTTTGTTCAGGCAGCCACCTAGGTAACTTTATAATTACTTAATTATTACTTTTATCTAATTCATCTTTTAATTTTCATTTAATTTTTGAAGGGCATAAATGGAATGGCACAAAACTTTCGCGGTGCAGAAGAAATATTAGGGTGTAGAAAGAAAACCCCTTTAAACGTTGAATAAGTTAACATCTTGATACAAGTGGTGGTAATTAAGATATGCTATTCTGAATACTTCAAAACAAAGTCATTCTCTACATATATATTAACATACACTATTATCGGTTTCAAAATGCCGTGAGTCTCGTATATGAGAATTCAACACACATAATAACAATAAATACTAATAACCTCATTGTATAAACTAAGTACTTAACGTGTAAGTATTCTCATTTTTTAAGCTTCATTTTTTACTTATATTTTTTTTATGTTATCAAATTTTAACATTTGCATGAAAAAAATTGATGATAGATAATATTTTACAGCATAAAAAAGAGACTTTTTTCTTCTCTTCACATGTGATAAAACAAAAGAAAAAGAAAAAACCATAATAACAAAATCATGGGACATAGTAATTAATTTTTTAGGACATGCTCATGATGACAATGAGATGGGGGAAAGAAACAACAATAATAAAGGAAGTGTGAATAAAGTATATAGGGTTCAACGTCCTATAAAATCCAATTGTAGGACAATTTGGCACTATTCAAAACCCACAAATTGCTTCATCAAGGATCAGAAAGCGATGTATGAATTGTATAATATCATGTTATCATGCAAGGTGTCACCTTTCGGCACCCAAAGAACCCTAATTCAAAAAGAATACAAAAACTATAAACTACCAAACAACTTCACCAACAACAACTACCCCAATAACCCTAGTCACACACAGATGTGCTGTTGAGGTTAAAAAATTAAACTTTACGACATTAACATGTGTAAGAATTTGCGGTTTTATTTGATCGATTTTCTTGTACTTTTTTTCTTTTTTACTTTAATCTATTTTTCTCTCTCAATTATTGGAGACAAACTTAGAAAAACAAGGAATGAAAAAAAATATAAAAGAATTTGCCTTTTTGCTGTCTAAAACACTGCTTTCTCTACCATCTCTTTCGTTTTCCTATTGAGGTCATCGTCACCTGAGGGTGTTTTCTTGGACGGTGCCACCGATGACGTGGCGAACCCTAGTGCCATGCGCTAAGGACAAAAGGGTCATTTCATGGAAAAGGAACAAGGGTATACAAACGCTCTGAAACGAAAGGGAGAGTCTTAAAATGAGAACGGGTGCACGCGATCCGCACTCTCATCTCTTTGAACTTGACTACAGCTGAAACAAAAAATTTGTCTCGAACAGCTTTCGGATTTTTCAAACCCACACATCACTTTCTCTCTCTCATAACTTTCTCTTTCTCGCTCTGGAGAGATTCAATATCGGAGCTTTTGATTGGAAATTTTGAGAGTCAGCTTTTTGAAGAGGCCCTGGAAGGTGAGGTCCTATTTCTTCTTTTTATTTTTTTTTTTTTGTTTTTTTTTTTTGTGAATTTCGCTTGGGATTTATGAAGGTGGAGGCTTTGATGGTTTTGTGATTTTGGGTTTTGTTGGATTGTTTGGAGAGGCCGCTTTCGGTTTTTCGTTTGTTTTTGTCGTTCGTCGTTTTTTTGCTTCGTTGGCTGTTGTTTCAATTCATGCTCTGTTTGCGGCGTTTGATGATGTTTTTCTGTCGTTTTCGGGTCGTTTTGACCTACTTCTGGGGCTTTTTAATTGCAATGTTATCCCCTCTGCCGTGTAGGTTGGACAAACTTCTGTTCATGTTTTAGAGAATAAATTTGTTTCAATAATTGTGGTCTTTTTTTTTTATTCTGAAGGGGTTGTTTGGATGGGAAAACCCTTTGAAAAAAAAAATAGATTGTGGAATTTTAAGTTTTTCGTTACTATTTTTTTTTGCATGTAAAGTTTGGATTGCCTGAAATCTTTGCATTTTGTTTTTGGAGGCCTATTTGCACTGCAGAAAGGTCCTTGACTCCTCAATTTATTATGGTTTTGTGAATGGGCTCTTAACATTGTGTAATATTCTTTATTCTTTGGTTTGTTTATACTTATGCATTAAGGGGGTTGTAGTGTGGATACAAGTTGGTTGTTGTTTGAGGAGTATGTTGTTTTTTGAATGTTCTTATTTGATAGAACGGGGAGGTATTCTGGAATCTAGTAGGCTGTTGGAGTTTAATCCAGAATAAGCTATTGATAGTGACTGTTCAAAACTCAGAAGTATTTTTTGAGAGAGAATCTTACTGTTTCAATATATCCAAGTGCAAGTTGTATTAGTGATTTTAGGGTTCTATCATGTCTCTTGATTCTTGACACTGCACAAAAATAACTTTTTACTTTTTCCCCTTGGTTGGAGAATGATCCTGTGTCCATCACACAGTCACTGTGATAGATTTTTGGTATATGGAGTTTTTCTTCTTTAACTTGGTTTTATAGTGGTCTTGTTTTGTCTGATATTCTTCTAATATGGAGTTCTGTATGTTTGACGTTTATAATTTACCAGTTCATGATGATAATTATTTTATTTTAATATCTTTCTACTAACTTGTTTGCAACAGGTTGGCTTCAAACTACTTAATATTATTATAAGACACAATGGTAGCAAAAATTCGGCAAAGTGCTACTGAGTCTCCTAATCCAAAACCTGAGGTTGGAGAGATTGACACCAGCCCACCTTTTCAGTCTGTTAAAGATGCTGTCTCTCTATTTGGTGAAGGTGCTTTCTCTGGTGAAAAACCAATTATTAAGAAGGCAAAACCTTATTCTGCTGAGGTAATTGTTGTTTTGTACTTGGATGTGTTCTCTACCACAACAATGTTACACTGGAAGTTGCATGATGTAGCATAAACATTTTATGATTCAAGGTAGTCTTTTTAACTCTAATTGATAAAAAGAGGAAAAAAAAACCTTTATGACAAATTGACTATATGCATTTTGACGGAGCAGATACTTATCCAGTTTGCTTAATAAAAGTTTTACACTATTTTATCGTCCTGTGTTTCTCTCCATTGTGCGAGGAGGCACTTCACTCTCATTGCCAGACTAGTTTTCCTTATTATTTTAGGACTTGCAAAATGCAGACTCAATTTTATTGAGCAACTCTGGAAAATTTCTCTGCACTGATAAAACTATGGTATAAGTTTCAGTTCTGCATACTAGAGTATCCTCCCTCTTTCTCTCTATAAAAGACTAGAACGTAATAAGTCATAGGACATGGGGAAACCTTTATGACCAGAGGCCCCAAAACCATTCTCATATCATGCTTAACACTCTACTTCTTTAAATCCTTCATCTCCTTCTATCAGTGCCATATCATCATTCTGTAATGTTGTGGCTTGATAGAATGAACAATGTGAATGTGTAAACGATCACTTTGGTCCCTAAATTTGTAGGGTGCAGTAACATTAGTCCCTGAACTGAATGAAATTAGAAATTCGTTCTTGAAAGTGTAATCGGCAATCACATTTGTCCAAAATTCAAAAAATTGTGTTATTAAAGTGATAATATTAAATATATGTAAGGACTAAAATGAACTTAAATAGTTAATTTAGGGTTTTAGTTAACATCCCAAAGACTTATTATACCTTTTGGTTTTAACTACTTTGAGTTTCCTGAGCATTTTCAATAGTTTTAGCTTTTATTAAAACAATTATAATTCTCAGCTTGACTACATAAATGGTTTGGAGGACAATTCAGGTTCCTAAAATGGTCTTTTTCTACTCAAAATTGTGTGAACGTGTATATAGCATATGGGAATCGTAAACAAGAATTCCAGGTGTCTCAGCAGTGTTAATGGTTTAATGATATTAAAATTACATTGTTATAAGTTGTTTTTGCTCAGTTTTCTTAAAGATCTGAATACAGGAAGATGTTGTGTTCATCATTTAAGAAGGAATCTCTTGTGCAAGAATGAATTGGCACAGGTTTCAACATACTCAAGGGCAACATTACATTTTCCATGTAACATTATGCAAATCTATATCCACCATTTTAGATAATCAATTACCATAGCAATCTGTTTTAATTGTACACCACTTTGTTCTAGTAACACCAGCTGATCTAACTTCTGACCACTAAATTAGGTTATCCATTAATAATTTTATATTTCCTTCTACCAAGATAGATTTCATTGTACTTTGTCTTTTTCAATTTCCAATTTACAAGTTTGTTCTTTCACTAGAGAGTATTGGCCAAGGAGACACAACTTCATGTAGCCCAAAAGGAGCTGAACAAGTTAAGGGAACAAGTAAAGAATGCTGAAACTACCAAGGTTCAAGCTCTTGTGGAGCTTGAAAGGGCTAAAAGAACAGTTGAGGATTTGACACAGAAGATGAAAGTTATTGGTGATTCTAGGGAGTTAGCGATCAAGACTACCGAAGCTGCAAAGAGTCAGGCAAAAAAACTTGCAGAAGAAAAGCATGGTATCCCTGACGCAACAGGTAGTGCTTGGAAGGAAGAATTAGATTCTGCAGTAAAAAGGTATGCAGCTGTCATGACAGAACTTGATGCTGCAAAGCAAGTATTGAGCAAGACTCGACAAGAGTATGATTCATGCTTGGATGCAAAAAAGTCTGCTTTCAAGCGAGCAGCAGAAGCTGAAGATGGATTGAAGGAAAACACAGAAAGAGCATGTGAGATTTCTAAAGAAATTTCATCTGTAAAGGAGTCAATTGAGCAAGCAAAGCTTGCATCTATTGCAGCACACCAACAGCAAGCAATGATTTTGGCTGAGAAAGATGTTCTAAGACAATCGTATAAAGCTACCCTGGAACAATCTGAAAAGCAATTGCTTGCTTTAAAGAAGGAATTCAGTCCTGAGCTTTCCAAGAATCTTGAAATGCAGCTGGAGGAGAGAATGAGTGAAATTGGGGCTCTTCAAAAGGAAATGGAAAATAAAAGGACCTCGGACTTGGACTCTGTGAAAAGCGTCACTTTGGAGCTTGATGATGCTAAGGGGTCACTGCAGAAAGTAGCAGACGAAGAAAGCTCTCTTAAAAGCTTAGTGGAATCTCTCAAGGTGGAACTGGAGAATGTAAAGAAAGAACATTCTGAGTTGAAGGAGAAGGAATCTGAAACTGAATCCATTGTTGGGAATCTGCACGTCAAGCTCCGCAAAAGCAAGTCCGAGCTTGAAGTCTGCATGTCAGAAGAATCTAAAGTTAGAGGTGTATCTGAGGAAATGATCTTGACACTTAGCCAGCTGACATCTGAAACTGAAAATGCAAGGCGGGAAGCAGAAGATATGAAGAAAAAAACAGAAGAATTGAAGAAAGAAGCTGAAGTTACTGGACTTGCATTAGCAGAAGCAGAGAGAAAGCTTAAAGTGGCACTGGAAGAAGCAGAAGCAGCAAAAGCAGCCGAGAAAAGAGCTCTTGACCAGATTACAGTGTTAACTGAAAGAACTACTGCTGCTCGTGCATCCACATCTGAATCTGATGCTGTCATCACAATCTCAAAAGATGAGTTTGATTCACTAAGCCATAAAGTTGAGGAGTCTGACAAATTAGCAGACATGAAAGTGGCTGCTGCTAAGGCACAGGTTGAAGCTGTGAAGGCCAGTGAAAATGAGGCTCTCAAAAAGTTAGAGACAACTCAGAAGGAGATTGAGGATATAAAGGCTGCAACACAAGAGGCTCTGAAAAAGGCTGAAATGGCTGAAGCAGCAAAAAGGGCAGTGGAGAGTGAGCTCCGAAGATGGCGCGAAAGGGAGCAGAAGAAGGCTGCAGACGCCGCATCCAGAATTTTGGCTGAAACACAGGTGTCAACAGAATCATCACCTCAGCACTACAGGATTCAAAAGCAGAATCCTCCTCATACAACTACGCAGGTGAGGAAGTTTGAAAAGGAGAAGGTTTCAGTTTCAAAAAAAGCACTCTTGCCTAATATTAGCGGCATCTTCCATAGGAAGAAAAACCAGGTTGAGGGTGGCTCTCCTTCTTATCTGCCTGGTGAAAACCCTCTATGAAATATGTAATGTGCAGCAGTTTGTGCAGCTCTTGAATTTGAGAGAAACATTTATTTGTGTGTAGTTGAGGAATTTGATCAGATTTTGTCGTTGTAGTCTGTTTGAAGGAAAGGATTGTGTAGTGTTTATAGTTTGGTGACAAATTTGGAGATGCATAATGTAAATGGAACCAGAAGTAAGATTAAAATCTATTGTTTTTTTTTTCATCTGTTAATACTAAGCTTTCATGGCTGGTAGTTTGAACTATATTTGAAGCAAAGTATTGTGTAATGTGAATAGTGTTTGGTTACCATTCTAGGAAATGCACAATGCAAATACTTCATTTCAGTTTGGTTCATAAGAAAAACTTTATAAATGTGTCTCTATGCATACTAAAATACAATGTCAAGGTAGTGAAAGATACAGCACAAAAATCATGGTGATTTTAATGCACTATTCAATTTTCCATAAGGAGTAAAACTTTCAACTGCATAACCTTCTCTAACTTGTCATAAATAACTCAAACTACAAAGCAAAGCTACTTCTAACCTAACCTTTCTCCATTTATAGGCAACTTGCACCACTAAACATTTACTACTCATTTTTGTATATAACACATAAATTTTCTTTAATTTCTCTACCACACTCCAAGAACGTCTCACCCTCTTCGTAAATGGACTAATTGGACCACCTACCACTGCACACAGTCTTGACAAAAAGATGCATCATCCTAATCAAAATCTAAGAAACTAAAATGTGTTTTATGAGAATTTTCATACAAAACAGCACTATCTACGTTTTGTTTATGCAAATAACACACTTTTAGTGTGTTAGATCAGAATTTGATTCCCTGAATCTGTTTTTGGTGTACCTGATAAAAAAGTAAGTCAAAATGTACTAGTTCGCGTTCAGAATTCGATTTTCAGAATCTGAATTTTGAATTAGCACAATAAAAATGTTTTTTTTTTATAAATAAAACATACAGTGTGGTATTTAGAGAAAAAAAAAATGGGACATAGTGCTATTATGTGAAAATTTCGTTTTATGGTTCTTTTTTTATTATATCATTTATATTATTGTAGAGGCAGTGGAATAGAAGTTGAAGCACATAAATTCCTGTGTTTTCTAATAGTTTTTTATGGTTTAGTTTCCCGTTTGTTTTCATGGGTTATTTTATTTTCAAAGTCAGTCAATAAAAAATCGATCTTAATATGGTTTATTAAAACAGTTATTACAAACTTCAACTATTTAGAAACTAAAAAAAAAACGTTTTTACTACATTAGGTAATGACAAATATAATATTATTTATATTTTATCTCTTAAAAACGATTAATGAAGTTACAGGAAATTGTGCCTTAGTATCCAAATGATAGTTTAGACAAAACATACATGTTTTAGTTCAACTGAGATTTAGTAAAAGGTTTAAAGGCAACATGTCCATTTTCTCTGAGTAATATCTTCAATTTTATTGATTGATATAATGAATGTTTAGCTATAGGAATATCAAACCAGCACGTTCTGATAATGAAAAAGCTTTATTAAAACATAAAGTTTGCAACGATTTTTACATTTGGAAGAGATTATAATTGTTTAACTATAATATGAATGTTAAGGATGTAAAATTGTGAAGACATTGTGACACTTTATGGTGCCACCTTTATTTTGCTTAAATTAATGAGTGGGAGGATATCTATATCAGATATTGTTATTTACCTTTGAGATTTTCATATTATTATTCAATAATTATATTGACGTATTTTATCCTTTTAGTCTATATTTTAACTTGTTATATTTTCTCATTACTAAACAACATATGTGATAAATAAAAATGGGTAAAGTATGGTTTTGCCTCCTAAAAAAATTATTTTTTTAACACCCAAATGAGTCAAATTCGATTTTAGTTAAAATTCTATTTAGCAAATGACTTACGTGACAAATAAAATTAAAGATGTAAAATATAGTTGTTCACTTTTGTCTCTCTAAATTATGTTTAATCGTTTTAAAGTACAATATTTTGTTAAAATAGCTACGTCCAATATATAGGAACCAAGAGAGGTGAATTTATATTTCAAGATTTTGATATTTTTAGACAATTCTTGGAATTATTTTCGATCTTTATAAGATGTTCTAATCAATTAACCAATGCAGTGTAAATGGATTATCCCAAACACATTAAAAATAACAGAAAGGTAAGAAAAGAGGACAATACTAGTTAGATTCAAGATGAATCTACATCTAATTTTCTTCTAAGCAACCCGAGCTTAAAAGATTTCTACTAATTGAAAAGAGTTTCAAGAATTAAGAGTTTCTCTAAATAATTCAAAACTAATTACTTAAGATCTTAATCAACTAATCAAGAATTCTTCCTAAATGCAATGCTTCACACAATTGCAATCAGACATTCACCTACACAATGAATAAGATATAAAGAAACAGTTAAAGGAAAGAAAGGAACGAATACACCTATTCTGTGCAGATTTTACAAATGATCCCTAGTGCCAAGCTTCAACTGTCCGAATCAACTCCATGTTTTCAAGCTTTTGAAAACCTAGGTGTAAGATCCTTCAAGAATGCAAGAACTCTCATATCTTAATCACTCAAAACAAATTTTCGAGGCTTTTTTTTTCGTAAAAATGAAATTGAGTTGAGATTTGTTTAAAAAGAGTTCTCTACTACTCAGATTAATGGATTAGAAAATTTACCTAATCGATTATCGTGGTCAGGTTGTAAGTGCACTAACTTCAATGCATCTCATAATTGATAAGATAAGTGAGCTAATCCATTAAGGAGTTCTGTAAAGATTTTTCTTGTTTCAGACTTTCCTTAGTCAATTGATGTTAACGCATACCATAGGTGGATTAGCTTAGAATGGTTCTAAGCATGCACTACAATTACAATTCACATGACTAATTAATCCTATTACTCATGGCAATGTAGAACCATGTTACTGACTTTGATCGGCCGGTGATCGATCGATGTCGCACATATTTTTGTTTGTCGAGAGCTGATGATCAGTCAATGTCACATATATATTCATATGTTGATTATAACTTGACTGACCGATGACCGGTCAATGTCACACATATCTTCATATGTCGAGCATCGTAACTTAATCGATGAGAGAACATTTAGGAAGTCACCCTAGCCGGTCGACAGTTGATCAACCGACCAACCCATACAGTACAATAAGTATGATTTAAATTACTTTAACTTACCTTATTGTATGTTGTGTTGTGATTAGGGATGTCAACGGGACGGGTAGGGTACGAGTAGTAACTCCCTTGTACCCTACCCGTTGGATAAATATTTGCTTTGTACTCGTACCCATATCTGTCGGGTACCCGTTATGTAGGTACCCGAATAATATTTTAATATCTACGGATATCTACGGGTACCTACGAGTATTTACAAAAAAATAAAAATAAAAATTTAACAACATATTTTAATCGTAAATTCAAATAAAATACAATACATAACATTCATGAATTTTAAACAAAGTCTAGATAATCCATTTAAATAGTGTTGAATGACAGTTTAAAAGAAAATAAATTTTTTAAAACTAATTGATAAAAAAATAATTCATTCAAAATCAATATGTTAATATTTTAATCATATTTTTTTATTTTTAAAATTTAAATTAGAGTATAGCGAGTGCCTGTATCCACGGGTACGAATACTATGATACTTGTACTCGCCCCGTTAACATGCGGGTATTAAAAATACACTACCCATTCCCCGTGGGTATCTATTTACAATATCAATTTTCTACTCGTTGCATATTTTATCCACGGATACCCATATGTACGAATTTTTTGATATCTCTAGTGCATATGAACAAGTTTTGAAGCAATAGAACTAGGGACTGTCTTCCTAAGGAGAGTAGTTGTTGCTTAAGTATATAAGACTAATATTGTATAGATCCTCTAATATTAATAAAGTATTATTTATCTTTCAAAAATTTATTTTGTTTTTCTCATGAAGAGTTTTAAATACATTTTATATATTTATAAGTTGGTTTATGTTTTTTTCAACTATGTAATGCTTTAAATTAATTATTAAGGTGAGAAATGTTACAAGGACAACTTTCACTTCATTAAAAAGAATATAGAGTTTCTAAAATATATGTGAATGACATTTTTTTTCGCTAAAACATTTTTTAAATGACAAAAAGTGAAAAAAAAAATTAGAGACAAAAGTGAAATCTTGTAATTAAAGAGAGTAAATAACTAAGATTAGACACGTTTTACTTTTATAGGGATAACAAGTGTATTATATTTTTTAAAAGAAATTAAAAGTGACTAGAAGAATAAAATCATATTTTATCCCATAAAATAAACAATTAAAAATTATAAGTCATTTACAGTATAAGAGCATGAACATTACTCTATTACATAATCTTGTATTATTATATGGATATAAGTGAATAAAATAACAGTACAAAATAATAATTATACCAGCCAATTAATGGGAAAATTAAATGAATTGAATTGAAACAAATTAAACAAGTAATACAATTTCAATTAAAAGATGTTAAGAATATTAAAAAAATAAGAGGAACTTTAAGTTGCAAGACATTATTTTAAAACTTAATTAACACTCTAATGATTTATCATTATACATGCGTAGGTTAATTGTGGCAAAATAAAAAAGATTATATGCAATTAATTACTTTGATATTTTGATTCATTTATGGTTTACTTTTTTAAAGTTTGGCAAAAGAAAATGCAAGTTCCAACTTCTGCGACTCCAAACGACACAAGATTTTGAAAATCTTATCCTTCTGTTTTTTCATTCTCTTTCGGTTTCTTTAATCATTTCGAACAAGCCGTTATAACATATTAAACTTTTTAAGGAATTCAAATATAATAATAAAATAATGGCACCCACCTTCACCAGTCACCAAATATATAATTAATTATAGGCATTTAATTATATAGATTTGACTTGCAACAGCAAATAGGAGCCATGGATGAAAAATAATAAATGTTCAATTTAATCCTAGAACTATATTTCTTTGTGATATTATTTCTTTAAATTTTAATTCTTTAAATTAATTACTTTTGTTAAGTTTAAGTTATAACAATATCATACTTTGAAAATTAAATTTAAATATTTGATTTTAAATTTAGGCAAATAATATCATATTATTTTAGGGTTTTAAATAAGAATTGATGACAAATTTTAATGGGGGATAAAAAAAAGTCTTATTGAATCATTAGAAAGGTAGGTTTGAATTGATCGGAGTTCTATAATTTATTATTAAACTACTTTTAAAAGTTATACTGTTTTTTAGAATAAAGAAAGTAAATTATAATATAAGATCAAGATGATGTTAATTTAAATTTAAAGAGAATAATGTCTTTTTAATATGTATTATTATCAATAAAATTTGAAAATTATTTTACATTTATTTTCCCCCTCTCCAACGATTTCAGTGGTGGATTAAATTTAATTCAACTTTTTTTTCTGTACTTCTATTTTGAAATTGCAAAGGAACAACATAGAAAATGTAAAAAATTTCACCTTCAATCACACAACAAGTTAAGTTACTAAAAATTATATGTATCATTAAAATAATTTTAATAATAATAAAAAAATTGAAAAAAAAATGTAATTATTGTCCTTTTTACACGTTGAAGAATCTAATCAGTCATAACTTTTTCTGTAAAATAAAAATCAAATCTATAAAGCCGATCTCACTATAAAGACAGTACACCCTACCACACAGGAAGAAAACTTCTCTACCAAAAACAAAACATCACCAAAGAGAAAGCTTTGCACAGACACTCACAGTGCACACTCTTGCAAGTTGCAATCACTTCCACACTCACTCGCCGTCATTCTCGTTTTTTGTCACAAAAGATTCAAACTTTAGCATTTAGACGAAGATGGGTAGCAGCAGCAACGCCTCCTCGTCGGATTTCTTCTACCGCCGCCACGTGTTCCTGTGCTACAAGAACCCCGCCGTGTGGCCACCGCGCATTGAGGCTGCGGAGTTTGATCGCTTGCCCAGGCTTCTCCACGCGGCCATTAATGCAAGAAACCCTCATATTAAGAAAGAGGTTCACTTTTGTTTTCCTCTCATCATTCTTGGTTTTCTTTGGTGTCTTTTGTTTTTGGTTTTTTTGTTTATAATCAATTTTCTATTCAAAGATGTTTTCTTTTCATGTTTTTCTGGGGTGGGGGGTGTAAGGTGCTAGGGAGAGAAGGAAAATGCTAAAGGTTGTTATTTTGTTCTTGCTCTAGCAAGGGATAATGTACTAGTTTAGTTTTGGGATCTTTTGTTGAATTCTTGCTGTTGAGATGGGTTTGGTGTTTTTTATATTTGTTCTTTTTGCCTAGGACTATGAGGGAATAATGAATCATAGTAATGGAAACAGCTTGAAATCAAAGTCCACATTCTGTTGTTTAATCATTTTTTATGATAGGATGAGGAAATTGGTATGGGAAGGGCTTCCACCCCATGTTTGTGAAAGAAAAGAGTGGCTTGTATTTTGTTTTGAAGTATCCAAATCATGGGATCAAGGCCATTTTGGATAGGCTTTTCCATGACTGAATTAAGTTAGTCATATAAACTGGAATCAGCTTTTGCACTTAACATGTATAGAAGCTTTCTTCATTTTTGCTTCCCTGAAAGCTAATACATGTAAGTTGATTCTAGCTTATGGAGAAGTTCAATGTATTTTACCTTATTATTTTCTTCTGCTATAAATACTCGTGGAAAATTTTATCCAAATAGGTCTTTAGAATAATTCTATTTCAGTGTTTTTCACCAATCCAAATTGGTCTTACAAAAATGTCACCTGATATTTGTTCTGTCTGTTTCCTATTTTTGTTTCCTTGTTTTCACCATGTCATCTACAAAGTTCTAAAATCAGGAAACTGAACAAAATCAAAAGTAACATTGGTGTGCAATTATGAATGAAAACTTACACCGGAAGTGAATGTTAAAAGTGAACCGAAATCCCCTCATATTATACTGACTATGGCTTAAATTCTTGGGTTCATCATTTACTAGACCTGCTTAACAATATGTGAGGGGCATGATGGGACTGAAACATCAAATGGAGATGTGTTAATCTTTCCCGACATGATCAGATATAGGTTAGTACTTATAGTACAACTTCTGTTTCTCAACTTCTAATTTCCCTATAAATGTTCTCTCTTGTTTTCCTTTATTCCTTATCAACAACAGTAGTAATGTTAGTGAAATTGCAGGAGATTAACCCATTTTGATGTTGAGACATTTGTTGAAGAAGTTATTGTCAAGGAAGGAGAATGGCTTCCTGGAAATCCTGAATCCTTAAAAGCTTCATATGTTTTTGTCTGCTCTCATGGATCACGCGATCGTAGGTGTGGGGTTTTTGGACCTGTCTTGGTCAGTAGATTCAGGGAAGAGATAGGGTTACATGGACTCCAAGGAAAAGTGTTGGTTAGCTCCTGCTCTCACATTGGTGGCAATAAGTATGCAGGAAATGTCATTATAATCGGATCGAGCATCAACGGCGAAGTCACAGGCCACTTGTAAGGAGGAGATTTCCCCTGGTTATTAACATATATATATTTTTGTTCCCATAAAACTTCCATTTCTTCTTTAAACTTGAGAAATACCTTTGTAACATTGTTTCTTTATCTTTTGTATTAATCTGATCAGAGTTGTTATTAACTAAACTATGTAGGTATGGATATGTTACTCCAGATGATGTGCCTTTATTGTTTCGCCAGCATATCATTGCAGGGGAGATTTTTGACTCACTATGGAGGTAGCATTTTTCTCTAACATTATTTAGTACTAAATTTTAAAGATTCTTTTTGTTTTAGTTTCATTCTTTAACAGACACTACCGGATTGCTCTCGTGCTTGAGTTTTGAAAGTCTGTGCATTAAGAGTTAATTTTACATTCAAGGTGAAAGTTTTAGTTATAGTTTAAGGTCTGTTAGGAGGAAACTTTTCTGTAAGCACTTCTAACAGAAGAAGCGTAAGAATCAATGAAATTAGTTTTGCCATGAACTAAAATCCTCTTATCCATGAGTTAAAGATCAGATTTGAGAGAAGATATTAAGAAATAACTTCTATAAATTAGTTTATGCACAAGTTAATTTTTACTTTATAGAAAAACTGATTTTAACTTTGCTCTTCTAAAGGAGTTTTGGAAAAGTTTCTCCAAACAGTCCGATAAAGATTGTTGCCATTCTCAAGTTTAAAAGTCTCAACTAAAGAAATGTTGTAAGGTTAAAAGGAGTTAAGTGGCAAATTTCGTATAGGTTTTTCAGGAATCAGCTTTCTGAGATTGTTTGTAGCAATTTTTTGTTCGAGATTATTTGTCATTCAGAAGTTTAGCGTGTTAGGTTCGACTTACTTTAGTTTTGGGTTAGAGGAAGAAGTATATTGACTTATATATGATTTTGGTATCTGTAGGATAACTATTTTATGAGTCTAGCCTCTGTAAAAGTACATAGGAGAACATTCTTGGTGTTTCTCAAATAATAGACCTGTATCAAAGGCTTATAAATTTGTAAGGAGTAATACTATTAGGGACTAAAAATCCTAAAACAAAAATCTTTTAGGAACCAAAATCAACACAATTTATAGGGTCTAAAGTATAATATTAATATAGCATGATGATCAGAAACATGTTTTGGTTTTGCCATCAGGGGACAAATAGGTTTATCAGAAGATGAACAGAAGAAAAAGCAAGAGCAAAGGCTTCAGCTGAATGGTGCAAGAAATTTAGAAGGAAGCACAGTGGCCGCCGCCGCCGCCGGCCGCTGTCAAACAGATGGAGAGAGCTGTTGCCAGGACAGTGAAGACTCTTGTTGCTGTCAGAATGATGTATTAGAAGATAGGAACGAGGTTTCCGGTGATCATAAGAGGAAGGAGAATCTGAATGTGCTTCGTCGGATCAACAAGGGCAAAGGAGTGTCTCACAAGTTCAGTTCCATGCCGACATGGCTCGACAGCTGGGAGCAAGAGGATACTTATGCTGCTCTTGCCGTTGTCTGCGCCGCCGTGTCGGTCGCCATAGCCTATAGCTGCTACAAGCAGTGAGTTGTTGATGAGAAGAATGAGGTCAACAATGTTGTTTAGCAGTGGATGAGATAAGCTGAGCTTTGGTATGTCTTCATTTTTTGTGTTACATGTTCAGTTTCTACCTTGTTTCAGACTTGCAGGGAAAGAAGTATCTGAAATGGCTCAGACTTGGAATTCACCTCTTAGCTTCTTCATCTGTACATACGTGAAATCTTAGCCTGGGAATGTTTAAACTAAATATTAGTAGTTTATTTAGGTGGAATTGGACTGTGACATTTATATTAACTTGATGTAAAGCTAATTATTAACTTTGGTGTTTCATATTAGTTTATACATGATATTAACTTTTCTAAAATCTGATTTTGAAGTTATGTACAAGTTAATAATACAGAAGTTTGTGTTGTTTTCTTTTAAGAAGTTGCTTGTCTGTATTTTAAGTTAAAGTTTATGAATTTGTTTTTTTATTCCAGTTTTTAAAATTATAGAATTATGATATGATATTTTTCATATTATTTAATTATTGTAATAATTTAACTAATAAATTGTAAACTAGTATCTTAACCAGTTTATTGATTCAAAGTTTTAAAAAATAGTTCTTTTACTATTCTGAACATGATAAAGAACAATGAATACCAAAAATAAAAAATACAAATACAAATCTACTTTGATAATAAAAAAATTTATACTTATCTCTTACGTTAAAATAAATATTTCCCTTGAAAATATGAACGAGTTGCACTTACATTTTTCAATTTACACACTTTTTAATAGTAGTGAATAATATTGAATGTAACTCAATAGTCTTTTTCTAGAACTTTCTGTATGGAAAACAACTAGCTCTAAGCATCTTACTCATTGTATCTTTTAGAAAGTAAATATTGACTTCAATTTTTTACTTCCATTTTACTTTGAAATTTCTCCTAAAATTTTCATTTTATCTTCTACGGTACTAAGTTAATACGTACTCACAATTAACTATTAAACATGATGGGAAATCATTAAGAATTAGAAATAATTATAGAAATATTCTTTTATTAAAATAGACCCAAATGTAAGAAGAGAATAAAAGAAAAATAAAAAAAGTGTATTTTAATTTGAAACATGATGTAATTTACTCTTACAACAATAATAATAAAATAATGAAAAACCGAAAAAAATAATACATAGAATGTAACAAGTTCTTGCTTTCAGCAAGATATAGTTGCAGTTCTACAGTGTCATTGTTTTATATGACATTGTTTTTTCCAATACAAAATATCTGCACATCCCAAAAATATAACATCCCAACTTTTCTTATAGACTACATTTCCCCATTCGGAAATCCAACTTTCAAGTTTTTCACAGGAAAACTGACTTATTAATTACAGGGGGCAAAAGTCCACCACGTTTCATTTATAATAAGTGTCTACTATTTATGTATAATTAAATATAATTATATCACTAATGTTAAAAACATTATTCTGTTTCCTTAATCCAATAAAAAATACTTTGAAAATATTATTCCTTATCCTCATAATTTTTTTTCCTTTAATCTATAACTCTGAAGAGTAACACACCTCTGAATGTAAGATCAAGAAAAAAAAACTATCTTAACTTGATCTCCCTCCTCTGCAAATATAAGGAGACAAAAGATCAACTTACTACATTAAAATGCAAGACTTGTAATATATAAAGGATGCAGATAGAATTGGACTTGACACACATTACAGGAGTCAACAATTCCAGGAAGCCTTCAAGCTTCTTACTTATGGCTACGAGCACTAAGAAAAATAAACAAGAATTAATAATTTCAGTTCTAGCTTTCAACAAAATCGTGCCAAGGTTTTCTGATAATAAAATGAAGAATGTTCGGATTCAAAACTACACTCATTATCCCAACATGATCTTTTAAAACTATTGCTGCAAAAGGAACAGCCCCTACAGCAATAATAGAATGTTAAGTGTGCCCTGCTAATGCGAGCAATTAAGCTTTCCTATTCAACAACACAGTTAACTGATGACTTTCCTCAACACAGCTTCGGCACGATGCTCAAAATTCGGTAAGGCCCAGTCATGCTGTGTTATGTCGAGATTGTCTTTCTCAGCACTCAGACCCTGAAAACAAGATTGAGATTAGTTTGTTAGAGACTAGACTATGATTCATTTGAGTCTCACATACTAGGTTACACACATTTTACATACATATCTGAACATACATGGTATATGTCATTTACTGTATTTTCCAATTTCCCATTTTCAAAGTCCATAATTAATCACAATACCACAAATCCAGCGCAATGTGTAACCTATCCCAACTTTGATATATCTAATAAGCATTTCTTCAACAAGTTCTTATCAAATGAGTTTATTCATAAGCTTGACTGAGAAACTTGCTGAATTGAGCTAAAAAGACTTTGTACAAGGTTATAAGCTCAAGTAAGCTTTCTCAAATACTACGGGAAAAGTCATCTACATCATATAGGTCCTCACTAAAATAAATGATCATTTTTGCCTTGTGGTATGGACAAAAGGGGGAAGTGTCAACAAGTCATGCATACAACACAATTTTCAATGATTGATCTTCAAAATTATGAAAAATCAAGAGAAAATAAACACTGTACCTTTGAAGGATCAAATCCAAATCCACCCATTTGCATCATACGTTGTGTATCATCTACAGCTGTATAAAAAACAGACATCATAAGTTTGGACTATTGTCAACCAAAATCCCAGGCTATAATGGAAAAATAATAACATACTGAGAGGTGGTAAGAATTTATATTCATGAAATAAATTAATTAAAGAAAAAGTATACACATAAAGGTGATCAGCTTTCAAGCCATAACTAACCATTTTCTTCACCCAAGATGAGACTAAACAATCCTCTTAGTCCAAACAAATTGAGGAAGTACCTGAAAAGCAATCTTTTGACAATTAAACAAGAGTAAGAGTGAAACATGCAAAGATCCAGAAAAACGAATATTACCAAGAGCGACTGCTAACATAGCTGACATCTACTGTGCTAAGGTCTATTCCATTCTGTAACATCGACCTAAACCTCTGTGTCAAAGGAAAGGGTATCTTGGCTGCAAGAAAGTTTTAAACATTTTCAAGAGGTAAATAGTAGAAGTAATGAATCCAAGACTACACCAAGAAGATGACCATCTTAAACACATCCACGTGCTAAATACAAGATACAAGTTGTATAACTATTCACAGGATAGAGCCTGAGTCTTGGCACTTCAAAATGATGGATAAAAAAGAGGCTTAAATATATTTTTGGTCCCTGAAATATGGTAAAATTTTGCTTTTTAACTCCCTAAAATTTTTGTACTTGTCCCTGTAAAGTTTCTTTTTTTGGATTCGGTCCTAGTTATTTTATCTTATTACATATAAAATATTCATTTTTTAATCTTTTGTCCTAGTAATGTGTGGATTATTTATCTTTAGGCCCTATCAAATATTTGTACTATGTGGTTTTATATATTACAGGAACTACACAAAATAACAAGGACCAAAAGTAAAAAAAAAAAAAACTGTAGGGATCAAAAGCAAAATATGACTATTTCATAAACTAAACATATTTTAGCAAAAAATATCAAAGACGTTTTAAAGAATATGAATTCACGCAAAGAAATATTCTAATAAATTATACGAAATAGCTACAAGCCAAAAATTACCTGCTACGAATCCAGAAAAGAAGAAGTTCACCCAAGCAAATGTAAGAGTCTGTAAAAAATTAGGAAACAACACAAGTAAAAGCCAGTGAGGCGTCTCCTAATAATCAGGAAAAAGTACAAGAAAGAGCATGATCCAAAATCTAAAGCTGGAGACTGTCAAACTCCAATAGTAATACCTGAGGAATAATCATTGAAAGGTTTTTCTTCATCATATCCATGGCCATGTTAGGATCAGAGAACATCTGTGCTTGTGGATTCTGCCCCTGGCCCTTTGGAACAAACAAGAGACCATTTTCCTTCAATGAAAAAGCACAAACAGTCAATTCACTGTTGATTTGGTCAGATACATACACAATATCATTTAAAATACCACTTAAAGCTCGTGACACAGTTATTAAGTTCTAACTAACAACTTCTAGAGTTGATTCAGAAACATCAAGTTTCAAATTCCTTCATCAACTAACTTGTAAATTATCCACTGAAACAAGGTTTGAGTACATGTATAAGTACGATGAAATATCAACATTCTCCCAATCAAGAACCACATCCTTCAACCAAAAAAATAGAAAAAAGAAACATCTGGAAAACCGTAGACTAAATAGCAAACGAACCTCGTTACAGAAATAAATCTTGCGTGCGCGAAAAGCCTTGGAAGGAATAAAATTCGCCCCAGCACGTAAACTCCGAGCTCTAACGATCACTTGCCTAAAATTATAACAACCCTTAGACATCAAAATAAGAAAAATATAAACTCTTAATCGAACAATGAACCAAGCTAAAGCATACCCCTCCTTAACAATTTTGGCATCTGGGGTTTGTGAAGAGTGCATAAGCTTAGAAACGAAATAGCGCAGCACGCCAATAAGAACCATAACTACAGAGAGAGGGATCAACACCCAGTCTCTGATTGCAGTATCCAGCACCAGATCTTCTGCCATTGCTCTAATTCCTAGTTTCCTGCAACCCCATATGAAATAAAAGCTGCTTACGACTCGAAATCATTCCCTTTTTTCGTTTTGAAGAAAAAAAAAATACTTCTTTTAATCGGCTTTGCCAATTGAATTTGAAGAACTCACCGTGTCACACTATATGATTCCGTTTCGCGGGTTACTAAAACGAAACTGATGAAGAATTGCGATGCGTCTCAGATAAAATTTGGTCAAGATGGCCGTGGTGGATGGATTTGGGAAATTGACGACAAGTCACGAACCCTAATTTTGCGATTGAAGAACAAAGAGAATGTTACACAGTACACTCTGTTTTCATCGCAAAAAAAAAATCGCGTTTTTGGTTTTTTAAGATGAAACCTTAGAAGAGGAAAAGCAAAAACCCTTATTAGCCTAATCAAGTTACATATTATAAATTACAGAAATATAGTGATTTTGTGAATTTTATTATCTAATTTTTTATACATTTTATCATTATAGCTTTTAGTTTTAATATATTTTATTGATTCATAAATTACAAAACGACTCACAAAATTTTATGGTCCATGAATATTAAAAATATGATAATAATAAAACATAGAAGGAATATAATAAAATTTATCAAATGATGACTTCAGACTGATAAACAATTATTAAAAAAACCCTAACACCAACATAAGTTGATACTTGAAACTGATAACTGAATAAACTGTGATTGGATCTATTAGCATTACAAGACTGTTACGAGAGTTACTACTTTTTTTTATATTTCAAATTCAACTAAATATAATGAATATAATTTTTATATAAATAATGAAGTTAATATGATAAATATTGATATATTTTATTTTTAATATAATGACAAATTAATCTTAATACAAAACTTTAATTATATTTATTTTCTTTAATCTAATAATTAAACTCATTTTATAATAATTATCATATAAACTTATTAGAAAAATCATATTAATATTGTTAATTTTTAAGAAACTTTCTTATTTTTGTTTTGTGAATTTAAAATTCAACTTTTTTATTATTTGTTCAAATTTAGAAAGTAGCTAAAGAGTAAGTGATTTAAAAAATGAGTTTAATTATTTTATTAATAAAATCTTAGTTTGTAAATAGATTTATTAATAATCAAATTCATCATTTTTCTAAAACTATTCATTTTTCATTTTTTTATTTCTCTTTAAAATTTTATAGAATCTACCTAGTTTCAAGGAATAGGACATTTGAGGGCTACAATCTTATCTAATCAGTTTTTTAAACAAATTTTGTCATTCTTTTTTGTCCTTTAAAAAATATGTTGCATGTGGGATATTTTAGACTTGCATGTGACGTTAAGGATTTGAGATGAATTTCTGTTTAATTAAGATTGTTAGGATATGTTCTGATAATTGATTAGAGTTCTCAAATCGTGGTGGTCGTTCTTTTTTTCCAAAACAACAACCTTGTCAACCCTGTCAACCACGATAACAATCCTTTTCTTAATACAATAATAGAATTCAATGTCAACTATGCTCAAAATTTTGTTACTTTGTTGGAGAGTGTTGGCACAAATTCAATCAAGACGTTCAAGCACAAATCCAGATGAACAATTCCCATGTTTCCTCTCCCAATCTTGATTATGATCAACTTTCTAGTATCTCATCATTGCCTGATTATCTGTGGTACCCCGAGAATGGGGCCTCGAGAATGGGGCCTCACATCATATAACCAATGACTCAAATAACTACACCATTAAATTTAGGCAATGATGCAAGTATGAAAATCACTCAAATTGGTTCCACCACTTTATCTTCTTCCTTCCATTCTTCTTCTTTTATTTTAAATAAACTTTTACATGTTCATTCTATTACTAAGAACCTTTTAAGGGTATCACAATATGCTAGGGATAATCATGTGTTCTTTGAGTTCTTTCCTAACTTTTGTTTTTGTCAAAAACCAGGAAACTAAGGATATGTTGATAGATATTACCTATCTTTTGTTTATGCTTTTTCTAAATACACATGGATATGTTTTTTGCATGCTAAGTGACAAACTCTTGATGTTTTTCGTAAGTTCCAATTAATTGTTGAAAATCAATTGAGTCATAAAATTAGAACCATACAAAGTGATAACACTCGTGAATTCTTACACTTTTATAAATTTCTTATATCTGTCGGGATTTAACATCAATATATTTGTGCTCACACTCACCAACAAAATAGTAATGTGGAAAAAAAACATTGTCATGTGGTTGAGACATGTTTAAGTATCTTAGCTTGTGTTGCTTTACCCTTAAAATGTCGGACCTATGTTTTTCAAACTACTACATTCATCATTAACAACCTTCCTACATCTACCTTATATCATGAAACTCCTCATAGTCTTCTTTATAAACGTGCATCAAACTACAATATGTTTATGTTTTCTGTTGTACTTATTATCCTCTGCTTAGACTATATGACAAGAATGAATTTGATTTTAAATCTCATGCATGTCTATTTTTAGATTATTTTATAAATACGAAATAATTTCCTTATCTTCGTCCCACTAGAAAAATATATGTTTCTTGAGATGTTTTGTTTAATGAAAATGATTTTCTTTATAAACATTCTCCTAATATTTTCAAGCCATTTTCACCATGTACATCTTATGTTTTCTTTTCAAACATCCTTCTCTTTTACTGTCCGCCACCTCCATCCAATAATCATAATACTCGTAATAACACCACGATCAATATATTAACTTTCTCGACCATCCACTTCACATAGTATTCTCAACACCACTATTGATAATGAGTATTGTCATGATAATGTTAAAAAAAAAACTCATGACAAAAAAATAGTATGATTTTGACCTTACAAATGATATAAAAGTTTTATATAGTCATCAAATTCAAAGTTGTTAGCTTGACTAACAAGTTTCATGTCACATTTAAAAATAAATAGGTAAGCTAACATTTCTATAAGTTATTATGATTAGTAAATAAATCCTTTCGATTAAATTTGGACTAATTATATTTTTTTAATTGGGTTAAATTATTGGATTGAATTTTATTTAACGCATTCAATTAATATAATATTAAGTAATAAGTTTATAAATTTCAAACTTAAATCAATCGACTATAATATATATATAAATTTATTTAAAAAACTTCATTTATAAATATTATTGTCATCTATAACTATATATAAAGGGGATTCCCTCTTTTGTGTCCACATTTCATAATTCCAATTTTACCCTTTACAATTTAATTATTTATTAAATTTTTAAAAATTAACGGTTACTTTTACAAGTTTTTAT
>Ga0214542_1001258_pt1 | contig 51483 bp, 33 predicted proteins | sample CNSS1metaG_FD_160096 | JGI IMG/M metagenome (GOLD analysis project Ga0214542, IMG submission 160096) | Root nodule microbial communities from cowpea collected in UCLA plant growth center, Los Angeles, California, USA - CNSS1 | ecosystem: Host-associated > Plants > Roots > Nodule | place: USA... | reverse complement strand
TCTCTGGAGGAGTCTATGACTCTGGAATTATTGTGTTGCTGCAGAATTATAGCCCATTACTGTTTTACTGCATAAATTGCTGAATAATACATACTATCTTTTTCAGTTTTTCCTAGTTTCTATCAGAATACACATCATTGAACATCAAGACTGTTGTCACCCATTCCAATAAATGTTGAGGCACTTCCAATTCAATGAAGGACTTGTTCTTGTGTAAAAAAAACTTCAGCCAAATATTTGGAACAACAAAACAGACACTCTAGCATTGAGATACTGTTTAAGTTGAGTTTACAAATAAATTCAACAAGACACTGAAATCACACACAATACAGCCATAAACTAGTTTTCCAACAAAGCATTCTGTAGTTTGTCCACAAACTACAAATAACTTCATAATTTCTAATTGCACAACCAACTATTAGGCACACACTCTTAAAACATAACTCCCGAAAGTTATTTTGCATTTTGGATGCATAACTGCTACCATGCACTTCTAATACAGAACTATTTTCTAGAACAATTGAAGATATATACACCTAAATCCTAATAATTGCCAACAGCCGTTTTCTACTCTTAACTGACATCCTACAACTTTTAATATCGAACTGCTTTGAACTATCTCCAATCCATTGGTGGAACTAACTTGGATCTTAGTTCCCATCAAACAATTTGGTGAATTGGAGAACAAGACATCTTCAGAAACAGAAAAACCGCTAAAGGGTACATTCCTTTTGAACCGGCAAGAACTTACATCCCATAAAAAAATTTTGGTAGCCTTTCTAGTTTAGATAGAGAGATAGGTACTATCATTGTGTCATCCTTATTTCTTGCTATCAAACAAATTTAAGATTACATTCATAAAAAAAATGCATACTTGTATGCCAACTCCTTCACACCCTCATTCCAGCCTTTTAGATGTTGATCTAATAGAGTCCGTGTTAAAGCATTTATCTGAAAAACATCTGGTGTGCCTAAGACCAACTCTAACATCACAACACCAACGCTCCACATGTCATATCTGTGAAAGCAGAAAGATTGCATCAAAAACATGCAGAATAAAAAGACCAAGCAACATCTTTAAAGAAAAAAATGAATATGGATGCTGAATTCATGTAAAAATACCACATACTTCAAAGTCGAGCTTGTTGGCCCTTGATACCATGTAGCATTTAGTAAAGCTTCAGGAGGAGTATACTCATAGGTTTGCTCAGCTCTGAAGAAATATAGCAAATTTTTACCACAATAATCACAAGTAAATGATCAGTGTATAAAGAGAAGCGAGATACCTCGAAGGCCCAGTAGAACCATACAAATTATTTAATGTGTATTCATCAATTCCACTTCCAAAGTCAATAATACGCCTATAAGAAACAGCAAAAAGGAGTCAAATTCACTACAAAACGCTGAAAAATCATGCACACACGAATGGAGACATATGTTGGATAGACAACTAAAGTTTTAAAGGTAAGCACTAACCCAGTTTTATTGCTATCATTGACAAAGACTCAACTATGACTATGAGGTAAAAAATAATTTGAGAAAAAGTTTTCCCAACGCAAGCAGGATATAGAGCATACATAGATACCTCTTAGACCTGTTTATAGATAGATTCACAGTGTAATAATTTGAAGAGTTAATTAAGAAAATTTTCATGCATCATGTGGCATAGGAATTTAAATTCCATATGTACAGTACACGAAAGGCTTCATAAGAAAATCTCAACATTCATCATAACTAAAAGGCATAGAATTCAGATACATAACTAACACTACTAAAAAAATCTTATATTTCCTAACAATTTTGTTTTGAAATTTTTTTCGCAAGAAATACTTACAAATTTTGTTGTAAAAACAAATTTTGTAAGAAATATTTGTGAATTTTATAATTTTGTAGGAAATAATTATCCACGATGGAATTACCTACCAATTAAGATTCTTAGAAAAAATGGCAAAAAAAAAATCTTTTCTTGCAAATTCTTTTCACAAATTTGCAAGAAAAATCCCATGTAATATGAAAATTTCTAATAGTGTAAGCAAGCAAGAACAAAAACAGCATTATAAATTATCATCAAAAAGAGATGAACATCAGATTTCACAGTGAATGAATTTCCTTGCATATTATCTTTTCTGAAATGTCAGTCACCATATATAGCTTACTTTTTTGGAACAGAACGAGTAAAAGTGAATTGAAATAGCAGAGAATTTAATTATGTAGATCAATTGTCAGAAAGAAATGAAAAAAAGATTTAATTGTTCCATACACATGGAAATAGGAAATTGGAAATAGATGGTAGACCAATGTTTAAAAGGATATGAAATAGGCAGCCAAACTAAAGAGGATCATTGCAATAAATGATTGGCTTTAAAAATATTTATTCAAGTAGTTTTTGAAATATAATTTGAATGTCAAACATTAGGAAGTGAAATTCTGCAGGCAACAAGACTCTTGGATGCACTAACACCAAGATAGAAGAGAAGTTGCAAAAGTTAATATCATTCTATAAGATTATATTAAAACCAAACACACAGTGCTTAAGAAAAATACGAATTACACCACAGTTGAACTAATAATAAATAGATGTAACTAGGCATATCCATGGTTTCAATATATAATATAGAAGTTAAAGTGTTTACAATCAATTTTTATTCTAAAATAAACAATTTAAAACAACAGGATGTACTGAAATGCAACCAGGATACTTCACTTTACATTTTGGTGGAAGAATTATTAACTTTAGTGGGAATCTCTTTCAAGCATCTCCCTGTTTCCTGATCTTCAAAGCATATCACCATATTCTCTTCAAAAGTAAACTACACTCAGTTAATTTTCTTAAATAAATTCTTTCAATTGAGCATTGCATTATAAAAAATGAAAAATCAATAAAATATGCATCAATGAGTCACAGATAGCAATCTCTGTGGATAAGGGTAGTGTTTAAACAATTAGTCAAGTAGCATTAAGCACAATACACAGGTGAAACATTTTGGAGTAAACATAGGACCCAAACTGAAATTGAAAAGTTGTAAAGAGAATTAAACTGAGCAGAAGGTTTTAAATTCATTCAACCCACCGAAAACACAAGACAGAGGAAGCATTTATGGTAGCTGCCCTCATTAGTACAGTTGTACAATGAATGATAACAGTTCGTAAAACAAACGAAGAGAATAGTCTGTTTTATAACAGAATGAAAAATGCAATATTTTTTATATTATACTCTAATAAAAAATCACCCAGACTGATTAAGTAAATTTATAATAAAGAAGAACAAAAGGAGAGTTTACTTGAAAAAGGAAAAATAGATATACTATTGATTAAGTAAAGGCATACATCTCTCAGGAACAACAAATTACCCATGCCTTACCAGGTTTAATATCTCTGTGTGTGATGTTGCGATCATGACAGGATTTGAGAGCTAATAACTGAGAAGATTAGGAAAAGAGGGTTGTCAAGAATATGCAGCACAGGAAAGATCAAGAATAAATTCTGGGAAATGTAATATTTGTTTGCTGACAGCAGCTATCAAATTTATCTAAGATATCAAAATACTTGAACCGCAAAAACTCTTATAATTTAAGATACTTGAATAATGAATGTTCTCCATGAGATCAAGATTTGGGATTGAGGAATTATTAGAAAAAATGAGAGAAACTGAAGTGTATGCTTCTTAATAAGCCCGGTTGCATGCTAACCAATTTCTAATATTAGACACAAATTGAGCATCCAAGAACCTATGCACAGGTTTATAATGCACCATAAACAGAAAGAACGAAAAATTATGAGAAACCTCAGGATTTAAAACAAAAATGTACACCTAAGTAATAGTATTGGCTTTTTACTTTTTCCTGAAATAAATGCAGTATCTAATATTGCACAGATTTTAAAGTATATTTTAAAAACAAGGGAACTATGAAGGCTATCAGGCTAATGCATCTACATTTTAAGACATACCAGCTGCCTGATAAGGTTGCGCATTTCTTCCTGTCCTTCTTCTGTTGTTTTCAACCAATGCCACCACTTTGAGGGTCGTAGTATCTGAACTTGTTTAGCTTGCTCAAGTCTTTCTTGCTCATCAGAACCATATGCATCTTCCACTGAATATAGAAGTTTTGAGAGTGACACACCTTCAAAACTAAATACAAGCCAAATTTCGTTCGCCTGAGACTCAAAAGATTCCACATATCTTGCAATATGGTTCAAGCCTTCTTCATAAAGGGTTCTTTGTACACGAAATTTGTTTGGGAATGAATTCTCAGGACCAAATTGTGATGATGATTCCAAGACACAGGTTGATTTTCCAGCCGAGAGTGGATCTTCAAAACATGTAGAGGCATTTAAAAAAACTTCTCCAAAGTACTTCTCCCTTAGACCACTCAAGTAAACAGATGACCCCTTCTCCACCTGTTTAACTCATTTCAGATTTATTTCTGTTACATGGTTACGTGTGCATAATTAATTATAATCAACTTTTCCTATTAAAATCAAAGCAGAAAATCCAAGCATGCATCTTCTCTTTTGATTGGGATTTATAATTATCATTAAAAGCTTTTGTTAAAAAAATATTGCTAGAGCATGAAAGGTAAAAAAGAAGAGGTCAAAAATAACAAGCATTTGAAGTTTTGTTTGCAATAAGAGGGAAGGGAGATGAGAAAGCTCCAATATGAATAATAGACAAGATGTAAAAGAGAAAAGTGGAAAAGGTGTAGAAACAATAGGGAGTATTAGATTTGTACTAATGAGAGGATAAAATAAAATAGAGAAAAAAGGACTGGATAGGAAATCACACACATCAAACATAAAAGATAATTTATCATAATTTCAGGCTTTCAACATTATTCAGAATACAATTACTGAAATTAATTTCTTAGAAGGTTCAGTTTTCATTTTTTGGTGATAACTATGCAAGACTAAAATAAAACATCTAATTTACATTATATTTAGTAAGGAAAAAAGCGCACTACGCAGAAGCTGAATAGGAAAAACCGAACAATCTGACTAAAAGAATAAAACATGCAGCTTCCTCTGAGGTCAAGTAATCAACATAAAGACGGTGACTCAATTTCGAGAAATGTCTATTCCAGAAATATATAAAAAATAAGGACTGCGAGAAAATACATTGTTGATATGATCATGAAAGTGGGGTCTTCAATTAAAGAAGAGTTTGGAGAAGAAATATCAAGAAGACAAGTTAAAAATACAAAAAATGTAAAAAATATCGTGGAAAGTCCCACAAGACAATATCCAGAAAAGAGGCATAGGTTAGAATAGATTGATTGAATATTATAATAAAACTAACCTAGATTAGAATAGCTAACCCTAAAAGGAGTCTAAGATCTCCATTTAGAGTAGATAGAAAACGCGCCTCCTTGTCCTATACAAGGAGACCACACATGCCTTGTAAAATCACTCATGGAATTGAAATCAAATTGAGTACTTTTAAAGTTATTTTCTGTTTCTTTTGTGATTGTTGCTTGCTTAGTTGACTTGTCCCAAGTGACCTCTCTTTTTCTTGCCTTCTTAGAGCCACCAAGAAGGGTGCCAAGGGACCTTCAAGGGTCATAGGCAACCTCCATGGTTGTGTAAATTTGATGAGGTAATCATCACCCTACCTTATCCCTTTTCCATTCATCATGTGTCAATCTTCCATGTTTCTCTATTCCATTTCTTGTGTTGTTCAGCTGTGTTCTTGCCAAGATTGCATCCCTTGCCTCTGCATCCCTTCAGCTTGCCAATAACATCACAAAATCCTAAAGAGAACTCTCACAAAAACCTGTCCAATCTTACGTTTCTCCAAGAAAACCAAGAAACACCTTCAACCTTTCCCAGCCATAGCTTCGGCTATCCACCCTTACACCACCCAAATCTCACTTATAATTCACCTAACCTAGCTTGTTGCAACCCTCTATACATCCACAACATAAACCCATTGTTAGAACCTCTCCACAATAGCTTCAACAAAATTACTTCAAGAACCTCTCCAAGATTCTAACCAAAACGCATCCTAAAACATAAAAGAACCTCCCTGAGTTAGCATAGAAGTATACACCATCCTCCCTATAGCTAGCTGAAATCAAAACAAAACCATAAAGAACCTAGGGACCATCCAATAAACCATTTTTTGGGAGCTTAGCTAGCTGTAATTTTTGTTGCATCTTAAAATCCTCCTTTTTAAGAAACCTCCAACCAGATTCCCATCAATTGGATAAATAAGGCAGCAGACTTATAGCTTGTTAATTATGTTGATTCACAAAAGAAAAATAGGTATAAACTCCATTCTCACAATGCATAGACATCTACCAGATCCTAATGCATTGAAGCCAGTAAAAGCAGTTCAACATCACTCAAACTTATTACCATTATACGTTTCAAAATGTACAGGGTGTAATTAGAAGGACCGTTCTGACAATCAGAAGCAGTTGTTCTGTTGTTTGTATTTGTATCATCCCTGCTCCCTTTTGCAGCATTACTATCTTGATTACAGTTCCAATGAAAAGCCAACCACACTTCACCAAATGATCCACGTCCAAAACTCTTCTTCAACACATACCTATGCACCAAAACACAATTTGGATTAATTGTGAATCATAATGGACACTATGACAGTACACTGAAAAAGGGGGTACGAAAAATTCTGAATGTGCTTGAATATAACTTAGTAAATTTATTTATTAATAATTAGAATGATTATTGATAGGAAATTGATATGCTGAATTATTATTATGAAAAGAGTAAAAGATAAAAGGTTGTCGAGATATTTTAGGAAGTTTTACATTTTATTCTGTCAATATCTTCTAGGAAGTTTTAGATTTTAATCCTATTGGTTATAATTCTATATATTGGCTGTATTTTGGTTTTATTACTAGCTTATAAATCCCACAATCTCAGGGATTTGTTTCCTAGAATAGGCTATGCTTGTTTTGTAAATTATCCAATCAATGTATGTATCAGAGCTCATGATCCTTGGGAGTCTTTGATTGTATTGTATTGCCTGTTATCTGTTTTCTGTAAGCCTTCATAGTTGTGGAATCTGATCTTCATTGATGTGCGTCTATTATCAATTTATTTCTCTATGGCTTAATTGCACATAATTGTAATGGCTGAAATGGAAAATGGTAACAAGCATGACGGTGCAAGATAATTACAGAGTGTTATTCAACCTAACAGTTCAATGATAAAAATCATTTAAAATGATCTCAACCCATTAAGACCATCTTAAAAGGGAAAGGAAAGGCTAATCATTTAACCTATGATGTTTCCAATGAAGATGATCCTACATTCAAGTCATGGGACAAAGAAGACTTCATGATCATGACTTGGTTATGGAATTTGTTAGGTATTGTTGAGATATTGTTAGTTACAATATCTTGTGTTAGTTACCGTTAAGAAGTGGATTTTAAGTCTCACTTAATCTTACAAAATCGGCTTGTAAGATGAGGTTTGCATCCACTTATATACTCTAAATTGGTCTTATCACTAACACCCCCTCACGCCGAGATATATACATCTCGAGCGTGAGACTTGACATTAGTCTGATAGCCGATGGAACAACTGACCCAACAAACAACAAATATCGCTAGGATAAACTCTAAACTATGGCTCTAACACCATATTAAGAAGTAGACTTTAAACTCAATGGCCCATATTTCCTACATGATTCTTCCCAACACACACACACACACAAAGTGGCTGTAATCTACTGAGTTGTGAATGTGATGTGTATGTAGTGTTTTTAAGAGGGAAATGCTATGTTATTTGGCTTTAGGAGGTGTATTGAATAGGGATTCCTTGACGAGATTATCCATATTATACTAAATATTCAGACACACAAAGAGGAAGATGTTTAGGTGGTGAAAGTTGATGGAGGTTCCTATAAACTGAATTTATATCAAAGAGAACTGTTTCAAGCAAGTTATTGGGAATGAACCCTGTCATATGAAGAGGACTTAAGTCCTGAGATGTGAAACTACGTAGAGTGTCAACAGTTTTGTGAAAATCTACTATGACAAGTACCAAATCTTTGAATCCAATTCAATGCATGAGTCTTCCGAAAGAAGATGTATAAAGTTAGTAGAGATATACGTGTGATCCACATGATGATGTGTTGTGCTTTGCTGAGATGTACTCTAAAATGTTTGTTATAAATTGAACTCTGATCTTTTAAATATGCTAGCTTACCTTGTGTTTTGAGAATGTGTTATCCACCTACAATGATCGTGTTACACAAAGGCAGAGGGTGTTTCAGGTGGGAATGAGGGGCAGAGGAAGATTTTTTTATGTAAATATTTTGTATATGTATATAAGTATAGTGATTAGTAGTAATGTAACTCCAAAGTAGGGTTATTACAATCGCGGCTAAGAATGATCTATAGCTTAAAATTAGATATTTGTGGATAATATCAAAGTCATTTAAAGTCTACCCTAGTCAAATTCATTGAGGTTGATGTACCACTTGTTGGGTTCTTATTATAACACCCACAAATATCTAATCTTACATTCATGATGTTCATTCCTTGGCATGAGGTGTGTTGGACGTCTCATATCAACTAAAGGTGAGGTGCAAAGCTGGTGAGATTTTCAACCCACCTCTAGTCGACGTGGGATCTTCAACAATAATAAACATTAAATGCTACAATTTCCAACACTGACCATCAATCCAAGATTAAAGAAAAGGGAATTCTAAAATTTTACGGATTTAAAAGTGCCCTTTTCACCATACTAAGAACTATATTGTCCTCTCCATTAATGAATGGATAGGAATTCAAAGTAGATAAAATTACCTCAAATCAGGCATTGAATAATCAGAAGATCCATTGCTGGCATCAGTATCATTTAAAGGAATTGATTCAAGAAGACCAATGAAACTAGCAAAACCTTCAGGATTTATGCATCGGCCTTCAGTTTCATTAACAGTTGGACCATAGTCAAAGCAAAAGTTCTGGTTATTGTATAAATCTACAAGACCACCTGAAGCTGAAAAGGGACCAACCAGCACATTTGATTGTCAACAGATAAACCAAAATTTAACTATAAGCAAATGCAACATAATAACAAAAATTAAGAACAACCTCTAAATTACCAAGATTGTGTAATTAGATAATAGACATCTTGCTTACGGGCATGATGAGAAAGGGAATCTGGTGGAGGCGGAGGTAGTTCATACAAATAGTCATCCCAGTCAGTTTTTTTGGCAATCTGCTTGGAGTCCTCTGGTTCATCAAGATTTTCAGATAAATAAAAGCAGCCAAAATCACCATCTTTCACTTCAACCTGTCACAAAATAAATCCTGAGGTATTCAATTATTTGGATTGATTTTGATCTGATATTTTTTATTTTAAAATGAAGTAATGATTAATGTTGGAAAGCTGCCTTAATTATGGTCAAGCTTGGTCCACCTTAATACCAACCTCGTTAGTCTCAAGGATGATCCACATCCATTAAAGATATAGCTTAGAAAGCTTGGACAGTGATCACTTTACAAACTAGTTTTGATGGATTTGGATTGTATACACCCAAATTTTGAAATAACTTTAAAACCTATCCTAGATCCATTGTGAGGCTACTTTCATAGTCATTATGCTCTAGGTTAGTAGTCCCAGGCATGAAGGGGAGTTTCGAAAAAATTGTGGTCACTAGTAACCCGGAGCAACCTATAGTCCCACATAAAATATATATATATATATATATATATATATATATATATATATATATATATATATATATGACGTAAAGTAAGTTAGTTTTATGGGGTTGAGATAGATCTTAAACCCAAATTCTAGAAATGTTATACTAGAAAGATATGTTTTAAGTTAGTTTTCCCATCTGTTCGCACAACACCATTCGGTGATCAGATTGGTGATAAGGCATGAGGATTAACTATTCAAGTCCCTAACAAAAAATTATGGCTGAAATTCTAAGAAATCCAGTAAAGCAGGTTGGTCCTCTTCATTCAATTCCAAACATATAAACATTCCCGTGTTTAACACAAAGTTCCCCATCCAACAACAATATCACAAAATCAAAAGCTCCAGGATGGACTCAATTACATTTTAAGGAACACAGCAGAAGAATAATCAAACTTTGACACACATCACAGTTAACTTATAAATTGAAAATTCTATCAGTCTTTTCAGAATAATCAATTAATTCCATTAGGACACAAGTTATGAGAAAACCAAACAAAATATGGAAGAAAATTGACAATAATAAATTTCCATGGCTTTTGGCCATACCAATATTCGCTTGAACTTGGTATCTACTAGATGAGGGTGCTCCAAGTGCATAAGATCAGACGAGATGCCATTAACTGATGAAGTTCCAAAATAATAAATTAGTGGAAGCTACATACAGGAATAACCAAATTTTATTCATCAGTTGTTTAAGTTATCAGAGCAGAACATACCATGAAATTGCAAATTAGATTTTTATACATTGAAATTATTAATGACACCAGCATTTGCTACATACAAATGCACAGGAAAAGATACTTTGTAAAACTTTATCTACAGTTTAGTGCAAGCAAATATACCCAATACATGCTTTATGTATGTAACTTCATATGCTATTGCATGCCACTCGGACTTTCTTCAGACATTTAAACACAAACTAAAGATAATCAAAATATCAGTGCCGCAGCTACACAAATCCACACCACAAGAGAATTCATTTTTAGTGGTTAGCGTTTAAACTTTTAATAAAATCAAAAACATTGGTGATTAGCAACTACAAAAGAATTACCTGATACGAATTTTAAACCACATAAAAATACATAGCTCAGTCAAATAATAACTAAAATCATATAAGTTCTCCCAAAAGTGTCACTTACATTGTCTTCCCTTACCTTACTGTTTTTCTTCTCCACATAATTCTTATCTACAGTTATTAAAAAGTACAAGTTTTGTAATTTAAATTATAGAATTTTTTAAATTGGAATCCCTTTTGGGCCTCCTTCACTTTAATTTGGTCTTACTTGAATAATTAAGATAAGAAAAATACAATGCATTCAACCTCCACTGATGTGCTTACATTAATATGAGTTACTTAACAAATGCAAGGCACTTGTATTACCCGTAACCCAGAGGCTAGGTACATAGAAAAGAAATAATACTAAATAACCTTTCATTTTAGCACTCCCCTCAAGCTAGAGCATGTAAATAACATGCACCAAACTCACCCATATAAACTAAATCCTAGGTCCTCTTAGATATTTAGTTAGAATGTTTGCGAGTTGCATTAGAACTAACACTGTGGTAATAAGATTGATCCTTAGACAGCAACTTCTCTCTAACAAAATAACAATCAATCTCTATATGTTTAGTTTTTTCATGAGACTATGGATTAAAGGCTATATGAAGAGTTGTCTACTTGTCACAAAACAACTTCATCTAATCATTTTCACAAAATTTCATGCATAGCCAGAACCATAGACATATATACAACTTTTGCCCTAGATCGAGCAACAACAGTTTGTTTCTTAAGGGAGGGCATTGGTGACAGCAGTGTAGAACGCCAAATACAATGGCGATGACTGAAACCATTGTCAAAGGCAATGATGGATAAGACAAAGCGGGATCGTGCTTGCTCTAATACCAACTTGAAAAAATAAGATAGAGAAAAACAATGTATTCAACTTCCACTAGTGTTTGTGATAAAGATTGCATGTATGATAGTTTTGTGTATGTGACTATTTCTTTGAAAAGTTGAGCAATGATATTTGTAAGATTAATATTTATGGAAGGACAAAAAAGGCATACAAAATGTGTACAACAAAATGGGAATATTCTTACTATATATAGTTAATGATTATGGATCTTAATATAAATCAATAATAAGAAAAGGGTGCCAAGCCATAGGAAACATAAGGCTTTGTGTGTGAAATATGTGTTGCTTGCTTACAATATGTTCCATACATGTTCTTATAATGTCTACTATGGTTTCATTGTATACACTTTCTCAATGTATTTTTAGTGGCAGTGGATGATATGAAATCCATGCTACAAAACTTGTTTGGAGAGGACTCTAATAATATGAAATCCATGCTACAACACTTGTTTGGAGAGGACTCTAATATGTACATCACTTCATTTGGGATTAGGTTTTGGCCTATATTAGGTGTATAAGCATCGTGGTCTTTCTAATTGGGTTTCATTAAGATATGCTTAGAGATTAGGAACACTTCACTACATTTATTTTCTCTTCCCCCTCAATTATTTTCAGATTTTAATTTGGAGGTTACCTTTTCAGAATGTCAAAATGGGTTATGTACCATCTAGGGAATGACTGACCTCAACATGCTCATTTCGATTCCGACCCGATAAATATTTATCATAAAACGACGAGTTTCAGTCATAGGCCGAGGTGACGAGCAAAAAATCCGAGCAAGATTTGGGTCAAGCAGGAATTGGGCTGAACAGGATTTAGACCGAGTAGGATTTGGGCAGAAGCAAGAATTGGGCCAAGAAGAAATTGGATCGAGTAGGATTTGGGCCGAGCAGGATTTGGAACAAGTACAATTTGGGCCGAGCAGGATTTGGGCTGAGGTGGTTAGTTCGTTTCTAAAAGAAAGAGATTTAATATCCAGCGGAAAAATAGGAATCAGTTGTTGATATTTTGCCACACTAACATGTCTTCCTACGAATTAGGTAGGTAGGAGCCCTATATAAAGGAGAAGGGAGGAAGAGATAGGCAGACCTCTTTTAGAACTAGAACTACTGAAGTCCAGAAAATGGGAAACGCATATCTACTAGTGTAAGAGCCAGAAAGGTAGTTTGTTCTTGGTTTTCGTCTCCCAGAAATTCGAGACCGGAACATGGCGCCCACCGTGGGGCTTGGTAAAACGAGGTCCCAACCACAATAACATGAATAAATCACGATGATAAAGTAGTCCATGATGAAAGCGTCAATGGCGGAGTTGGGAAGGGAGAAGAGATGACAAAGGTCTTTTGATGCTCGACGATGAGGGCTCATGATGACCTTTGACAAGGTTTCAGCGGTCTTGGCAAAGCTGAACGGAGAAGTGAGCCCTAGGCCAACCTCGAAGCAAGAAGGGATCCGACGACGATCAGCCTAGGTCTCCTCCACAAGCATGATGCTGGGCAGAGAGGTAGGCTCTGGGCCGACCTCGAATCAAGAAGTGGCCAGACATCAATCAACCCAAAATCTACCGCACAAGCACGAAGCTGGATGGAGATGTAGGCTCTTGGCCGATCTCCATTGTATCCTCTTTATAAACTTTTCATTTGTATTATTTTTCCTTATCATTAAGAGCTCATGAATTACCAATTCTGCAAGGCAACCAAAGAAACTCAAACTCGATAAAAAAGTAGGTCGGCCCCTGCTAAACCAAAAAGGCCTAAAGCAGGTCGACTCTTACGATCTACACATTCCAGCTTGGCTGGAAGCACGCAATAACCTGTCTAAACAAAAACTACCACTATGATTCACTTGTTTTATATTGAGGGTCTCATCAGTCCGAATACGAGCTTGGTAAAAACCTCAGTACTGAGGACTAAACTCGGTCCAACCTCGCTATGAGCTTGATAAACACCTCAGTACGCTGAGGGCTAAACTCGGTCCGACCTCCCTACGAGCTTGGTAAATACCTCGAAAGCTACACTCAGTCCGACCTACCTACGAGCTTGGTAAACACTTCAGTACGCTGAGAGCTAAACTTGGGCCAACCTCGCTACGAGCTTGGTAAAAACCTCAATAAGCTGAGGGCTAAACTCATTCTGACCTCACTACAAGCTTGGTAAACACCTCAATACGCTGAGAGCTAAACTTGGGCCGACCTCGCTACGAGCTTAGTAAAAACCTCAGTACGCTGAGAACTAAACTCGGTCCAACCTCACTACGAGTTTGGTAAACACCTCAGTACACTAAGAGCTAAACTCGATTTGACCTCAACTAGATCATTTTATATATTACTTCTTATGTTGAGGTCTCCCTTTGGGTCGACCTCAACTTAATCATTTTATCTTACCTGTCTTATGCTAAGGTCTTCCTCAGGCCGACCTTAGCTTTATCAATTTATTCTGAGGTCTCTCTCGAGTCGACCTCAACTTTATCAATTTATATATTTACTTGTCTTACGCTGAGGGCTCCCTCCTTCAGGTCGACCTCAACCTAATCATCTATGGGCCGAGTAACCAGAGGACGACCTTCAGCACGTGACTTAAACATACTTCTTTCAAGAAGCTCCTACATTTCATAAACAAGTTGTTTATTTTGCAAGAACAATAAGGCACACCATAAATTATTATGTAGCTAGAGATGAACGCTGCCAAATCTATCAAAAGGGACAAAACTTACATAAAGATGATGTGAAAGAAAGTGAAGACCCAACATGATACTAAAAGATGTAGATGGTTTATGACAACCTTTCATCTCAGCAAGTTAAGGACTCAAGGATGGAGGACTGTGTACCGTCCAGGGAAAGACCGACCTCAACATGCTCATTTCGATTCCGACCCAATAAATATTTATCATAAAATGATGAGTTTCAGTCATGGGCCGAGGTGACAAGCAAGGAATCCGAGCAGGATTTGGGCCAAGCAATAATTGGGCCGAGCAGGTTTGGGCCGAGCAAGATTTGGGCCGAGCAGGATTTGGGCCGAGCAGGATTTGGGCCAAGCAGAAATTGGGTCGAGCAGGATTTGGGCCGAGCAAGATTTGGACCAAACAAAATTTGGGCCGAGCAAGATTTGGGCCGAAGGTGGTTAGTTCGTTCCTAAAAGGAAGAGATTTAATATCCAGCGAAAAAATAAAAATCAGTTGCTAATATTTTGCCACACTAACACGTATTCCTACGAATCAGGTAGGTAGGAACCCTATATAAAGGAGAAGAGAGGAAGAGGTAGGCAGACCTCTTTCGGAACTAGAACTACTGAACTCTAGAAAATGGAAAACGCATTCTACCAGTGTAAGAGCCAGAAAGGTAGTTTGTTCTTGGTTTTTGTCTCCCTGAGATTCGCGACCGGAACAGGTTCTAACTCGTGAGCCAACTCGGCTCATCACAAACTGAGCCAGGTTGGATTGGAAAATTTTCAATTTCTTTAAACGTGGGTTGAAGTGAGCTCAGTTCACTTAACCTACAAGTTAAACAGATTTAAGCCAGGTTGATGATGGGTTGACCTGTAACCTACCAATAACAACATTTTGTTAGTATTTTTACTATTTTTTATGTTTTTATTAAAATTATTTACTACTTCTAAGGTTCACAATTTGATCTTTTTATGTACTAAAATATTATTTAATAATATTTGAATAGTTTAGGTGTTTAATTTCTTTGTTTGTCAAGTTATATACGATGATATTTTAATTTTCAACTATTATCTTTATTATAATATGTGAAGAATTAGTACGGATGGGTGAACAATTATATACGTTGACTCACTTTGAGCCCTCTATTTGTGAGGATGGGAGAAGGAATGTGAAAAAGTTAAAAACGTAGAACAATTTTTCTAGATAAAGGTAAATATAAAAGGCCACTGAAATACTAAAAACATGAGACAAGAGACATAGGTTTGAAAAACTGCCAAAAAAGGAAATAAAATGTAACTATGTTACATCCTTTTATCATAATAGCAAGTAGTTACACATGTGCTTAAATTTGTCAACTTAACAAAAAGATAATTATTGCAGTCCCAGTCGTTCTTTCTTCCATTTCCAAATTTTTTCCTTGAAAAAATGGTGGAAAATGCAGTTTCCTTCCTACTTCTCTAACCCAAACAATACAATATTGTTAAACTCACATAATAGTAAGCAATTTAGTGTATGGGTAAATTTATAGATCTAACAAAAAATTATTTTTTGCAGGTCCCATCTGTTTTATTTCCTTTCATTTCCAATTTTTCCCCAAACAAATGGTGGAAAATGCTGTTTTCCTTCAACTTTTCACCAAAACCCACATAATATATACCTGAGCTTTTGAAGGAAGATTCTTGCAGACCAATATAGCTTCCCCTAAGCGAGTTTGCTGAGGAATTGACAGACTCCAGAGGAATGACAATGGCTGCCACATTGTCAATACTGCCCTTTTTTAAGGCATTATTAACAATTAAATCTGCCAACGAATAGGAAGAATGGGCGCACTCTGATCTCATGTTACTGTAACTATGCACTTCCCACAACAAATCACAGACATCCTGCAAGCTCGTCTTCTCAAATACACCATCTGATGCTACCACCAAATAGCTATCATTAGCAGTCAGAGGCTGCCAATCAGTCACTTCTGGTGCAGATATAACACCATACCTGTTAACAATTCATTACAAGAAACGCATTATTATTCCACGTAATAATTTTATATTATGAAAACAGACATCCTGAAATTCGAGTCTTAATTTTTAATGTAGAAAAAAGAGCTGGTTTAATTGTTTCATTCACACTATGAACTATATGTGCAATTTCAACAAGTTTTATGATGGTGGTCGATGGCCTTGCAACATGGTCCTCCACCTTCACCAAAGTTTTAGACGGACTACGAAACCATAGGCAAAGTTATTTCTACAAAATGAACCATTAAAAAAAAATCATTTGCCCATGATTCAAAGCTACTGCCTATCCTATGCACATGCTTTAGCCATATAAGGTTTGTTATTTAAAGAATTTGCCTTGAACCTACCTTTTAAAGGATAGGTCACCAATAGACCGTGTAATAGCAAGTTGACCATTTACGCGAGGCACACCACTCCAATTTTGAATTTGACCTCCAGCTGTTTCCACCCGATTTCTTTCATCATCTCTGTCTGGATGATGATCACTAGTCAATTCCTTTACTGCAAAATGAGTGAGACCATGGGATGAAGCCAGTTTGTACTTTTCCCGATCCCACACGGAAACAGAGCCACCATGTTCTTTCTGTCTATATAGCTTTAATAAAAAGTCTAAAAATCACAAAGAACTATAATTAAAAACATTTTAGTCATGTTTCACCAAAATGAAAAGTAACCTTGTTGCCCTCTAGCAACCAAAAAGTGCAACAGAATAATATATAATATTTCAATTATGCCATTATAACCATGTTCCTTAAAAATTCTCACCTTTGGCCTCTTTGGGAGACTGAAAATTTTTAGAGCACAATATGGCCTTAGAGTCTCCAATATTGGCAACCAAAATTTTATCATCTGCTACCAAAGCAATGGTAGCTGTTGATCCAGAGTGAAAATTATTTTTAGAGGCTTCCTGTGTAGTTCAAATTCAAGATGTCAATACAACAAGTACGAAAAAGGATGTCTAAAGCGTTGCAAATGAACAGAAAGTCGAATTTACCTCAGAAAATTTAGCATCAATGTCATGAACGGCTCTCAATAACCCTTCTTTCAAAATTTCCAAGTGTACAGAATCATCAAAATTTGAAGTAAATGTATTCTGAAACCTGAAAAATTGTTCCAAATTGAGATTAGCATACAAATTACAGAAACAAAAGATAGGTAAAATTTTAAATGCGATTAAGAACACATAGCTTATGAATCGTAAACCAAGGAAGCCACCCAAAGCGCCAAACCAAATGATAGAAAAGAATACTACAGACGGGTGATACAGGAAGTTTAATAAGGAAGCTGCATCACAGCCAATCAATTTAATTCTGATTGATAATCAGAATTAATTTTGATTATTCCATTAGCATTTTGTTTATGGTATTGTATTTCTATTTTTCTATAAATAAGCCAACTCTAAAAAGGGTGGAGGCACGTGAATTCTGATTACGAATATTGTAATTCTTCCTCAATTCAATACATCATATTGATTCTATTCATTCATTGGAATCCCTATGGTTTTGTAGTTCTTCAAATAGTCTATTCCTAGTTCTACCATTAATTCAGTTGTTAAACAATTCTCTTGGTCGCTTCACAATACTGAGTTTTCCTCCAATATACTTCTTATACCTTTGGAATGTTGTGATGTGGTGCTCGGTATTGAGTGGTTGGTTACTTTGGGAGACATTACCTGGAACTTTGATCGGTTGTCCATGCAGTTTTATGTTCATGGTAAGAAACTGGTTTTGAGAGGGGCAACAAGTGAAGGGCTTAAAATTGCTAGGAAAAAACAGTTACAAAAAACAATTGCTTCCAGTGTGCATTTATCCATGCTTCACGTGGGTACCGAGACTAATACCTTCCTACTGCAGTCATTAACCACACATGCTAATTGTCAAGTTATTCCTAACTCTATTGAGGAATTACTTGGGCAATTTGAGGACATTTTTCAGGAACCTACCACACTGCCGCCTAAGAGGCAAGGCCATGATCATAAAATTCCTTTGGTTGCAGGTGCCAATCCTATTAATAAGCGGCCATATCGATATGCTAAACACCAAAAAGATATTATTGATAAGTTGGTGCAAGACTCTCTTCAGTCAGGTATCATACAGAAACGTTGTAGCCCTTTTGCAAGTCCTGTGGTCCTAGTTGGTAAGAAAGATGGTACTTGGAGACTCTGTGTTGACTACCTCGATCTTAATCAAGAACAGATTCCCTATTCCTTTGGTGGATGATCTATCGGATGAATTACATGGTGCTGAGGTGTTCTCCAAATTTGATTTACGATCTGGTTATAATCAAGTGAGAATGGAGGAAACAAATATTCACAAGACTGCATTTAAGACACATGGGGTCACTTTGAATACTTGGTCATGCCATTCGGCTTAACTAATGCACCAGCCACCTTCCAAAGCCTCATGAATGATATTTTTAAGCAATATCTGAGGAAGTTTCTCTTGGTGTTTTTTGATGACATTTTAATTTATAGCCAGGATTTGAACACTCATCTCTCTCATTTGCATATGATTTTGTTGACTATGCGAAGGAATTCCTATATGCTAAAAAATCAAAATGTTACTTTGGTGTCGAAAAGGTTGAGTATTTAGGCCATTTCATCTCAAAAGAGGGGGTAGCTACTGATCCTGCAAAAATACAAGCTATCCAGAACTGGCCCTTACCCACATCCTTGAAGCAGTTGAGGGGTTTTTTAGGACTTGCAGGCTACTATAGAATGTTTGTGCGAGGTTATGGTAGTATTGCACGACCTTTAACCAACATGCTAAAGAAGGATAGTTTCCACTGGTCTGAGGAAGCAAAAGTTGCATTCCAATCCCTCAAGGATAGTTTGATGCAGTCACCAGTACTAGCACTACCTGATTTCTCTAAAGTCTTTGTGGTTGAAGTAGATGCTTCAGGTTCAGGCATTGGTGCAGTGCTTATGCAAGATCACCATCCCATGACTTTTATTAGTCGGGCTCTCAATATGCAGCAACAGTCACTTTGCAGTCCAAAAATGGAGACATTATCTGCTGAATACTCACTTTATCATCAAAACAGACCACAGAAGCCTACAGTATATTCTCAACCAGCGATTGACTACAGCCTTCCAACAAAAATGGTTGGTCAAATTGATGGAATTTGATTTCACAATTGAGTTCAAGCAAGGAAGGGAAAGTTTAGCAGCTGATGCTTTATCCAGGCAGCAATCCGTCGACTTTCAAGCAATCACAACTCTCACACCTGAAAGCACCATGTTAAACAGAATCATTAATTCTTGGCAAGTTGATCTGGACATAAAAAAGTTGATCCAAGACTTGCAAACAGATGCTTCGTTGTATAAACATTATACTTGGCATCATGGTGAACTCAAGAGGAAGGGGCGACTTGTTGTGGGAAAAGATGTGGCGCTCCGGGCTGAATTGTTGCAGTGGATACATGTTGGTAATACTAGTGGCCACTCGGGTCGGGAAGCTGCACTCAAAAGGTTGAAATCAGTTGTCTATTGGCGAGGCATGACCAAGGATGTACGCATGTTTGTAATGAAATGTGAGGTCTGCCAAAAATGTAAATATGACAGATCCGCCTATTCGGGGTTGCTACAATCCTTACCAATTCCAGAAAGGATATGGCAACATATCACCATGGATTTTATTGAGGGATTGCCAAATTCCAATGGCAAACAGGTCATCTATGTGGTCGTTGACAGATTAAGTAAGGCTGCCCACTTCATGGCCTTATCACACCCGTATACTGCTACTGAAGTTGCTCAATCCTTCTTGGACAATGTTTTCAAGTTACATGGCCTTCCGATTCTATTACAAGTCACAGAAGTCAATTCTAGAAAGATTTGATGGCCTTTCAAGGGGTTCAATTGCAACTCTCAACAGCCTACCATCCATAAACAGATGGTCAAACTGAGATAGTAAATCGATGCTTGGAGACCTTCTTGCGATGCATGTGTTGTGACACTCCCCATGAGAGGTCTAAATGGCTTCCTCTAGTAGAATGGTGGTACAATACTAACCACCATACTTCTGTACAGTGCACTCCTTATGAGGTGATGTTTGGTCAGCTTCCCCCATTTACCTTCCATATTTACCTGGCGAGTCAAAGGTGGAGGTAATTGATAGAAGTTTACAAAAGCGAGAAGAGGCTTTAAAGTTAGTCAAATTTCACATGAAGAGGGCCCAAAAACGAATGAAGCAATTGGCAGATAAAAATCGAAGCGATAGATCCTATGAGGTTGGTGCTCTTATGTATGTCAAGCTCCATCCCTACAAACAAATTTCAGTAGCATTTCGGGCTAATGCCAAGTTAGCACCGAAGTACTTTGGGCCGTTTCTTATCACCGACAAGATTGGAGTGGTAGCTTATAAGCTCCAATTGCCTTAGGGGTCTAGAATTAATGATGTCTTTCATGTGTCACAACTTAAAAAGCATATTGGTGAGGCAACGGTAGCAAACTCTCATCCTCCCGTTTCGGATGGTGCTATGGGGGGCAAAGAACCAGAAATAATCTTAGATAGAACAACTGTCAAGCGAGGTAACAAAGTTGTCACCAAGGTACTCATCAAGTGGAAACATCAATTACTAGAAGATGCCACGTGGGAGTTATTCTATGATCTGAAGAAAAAGTATCCAGGTTTTAATCTTTGAGGACAAGGATTTTTTGAAGGCTAGGGAATTGATACAGGAAGTTTAATAAGGAAGTTGCATCACAGCCAATCAGTTTAATTCTGATTGATAATCAGAATTAATTTTGATTATTCCATTAGCATTTTATTTATGGTATTGTATTTCTATTTTTCTATAAATAAGCCAACTCTAAAAAGGGTGGAAGCACGTGAATTCTGATTACGAATATTGTAATTCTTACTCAATTCAATACATCATACGGATTCTATTCATTCATTGGAATCCCTATACTTCTGTAGTTCTTCGAATAGTCTATTCCTAGTTCTACCAACATCAACGGGTGACTAAATTAGACATTTAGAATTATCCACAAGAATATTGCTATTTCAGTTTTAGTAACTTAAAACGGTTGATGTAAGAAAAAAATTAAAAAGCACCTTTCAAAATGCAGTCCATGCCATTTTGAACCTGGAATCTCCTCCCATCTATGCAGTAAGTTTGCATTATCACGAAGTGATGGTTCTGTTGACGTCTTCGAAAGGAGGGAAAAGGCAGAATCAAGGAGAAAATAAGTATGCAGAACAAAATACTCCAATAAAAGTTTGGATGCCATCTCACTCGCTTCTGCACCGTTGTGACCGTCGAAGACGGCCACGATGTCAACCGCAACTTCCTTGATCCCGTTCACACCTGTTCCGTGATAAATTAAAATTACAAAGAATGTTTCATAGAAGCCTCGGAAACACAAACCATATAAGGCGGTTAAGACAGCGTACCAGGAAAGGGAATGCGAACATCGAGGACGCAGAGAGCGCGATCCTCTTGAGATTCTCTGCGGCCTTGGAGCATCGCAATCTGGCAACGCGCCGTGCTTTTGGGAATTGAATCATAGTCGGAGAGTTTCCAGAGAGGACATTTTGGGGACTGAAACACCGCCGGAGCACCGCCATTCTTATATACCGTCAAGCACGTTGACGACTCCGCGTGAACGAAAGGGAGTGTGACGAAAAACAGAAACCCTAACGCGAGGGTCAGGTACTCCGACGGAATCTTCGAAATCATATCCGACTATGATTGAAGTGGCAGAGGAAGATGATTGAGGTGGCAGAGGAAAGTTACCCACTCACCCACTTACGCAATGAGACCAGAAAATTAATTAGAAAAGTAAAAGTAAAAAATAAGATCAAAGATAAAATAATTCATTAGTTATATTATATAATTTAAAAACTTTGGTTAATAATTATTTAATTAAAAAAAATATTAAATATTATAAAATATTTTTAGATAATTGGATATTAATAAGTGAGAATAAAATATTCAAAAAAATAATAATAGAAGATATAATGTTTTATTAATATAAAATATTTATTTTATTTTTTAAAAGGTAAAAAATTTATAAATAATTATTAAAAATATATTAAACTGATTTTTTAATAAATAAAATAATTATAAGAGTGCACACAAATTAAATTAGATATCTTTAATATAAGAATATATATAAATTGTTTTTCGATTAACATTTTTTTTAGGAGATAATTGAATTTTTGGATCGAGAGTTTCATTCACATGTAAATTGGAATAGTAATAGGAAATTCAAATCCAAAACTTTTTAGTGATATAGAGAGTGAAACTTACAAAGTTGGGATAGTGGTAGAAAACTTAAATCCAATTTTTTTTAAGTGATTTACAAAGTGAAACCTAACAAAATTCTGAGTATATATTTTAACAATCGATTATTTAGGATATTCAGGTAGGAAAAGTTAACTAAGTTTTCGTTTTACACGCTAAGTGTAAAAATATTGAGAGTTTTATGTAAACTAGCTTGAGATCTTATAGTTTCAATGATTGAGTTGAAGTATAAAAACTAATTAAGTATTATTTCAAATTTAGAAGATGATGATTTTAAGTAAACATGAATCTTATAAGATAGTTCAACTTTTGTTTTAAAAATTATGATTTTATAAATATAAAATTTTGGTATTTCACATCTTATACAGGTGTTTCAGGTAATTAAATATAAAAATAGCGTATGGCTTATCGAGATTTGAAGCGTGAATTCACCTGTAAAAGTCTTTTTAGTGTCCAAGTCAAGATTCTCGAAAGTTCAAGTCAATAAGAAAGTAAATATTCGTTTAGAGAGAATGAACTTATGTGATTATTCTCAAAGTGAGTATTCTAGAAAGAATACTACTTGTATTCAGGGCACTCTTTGAGCCTTAGACTTATGTAATAATAGGACAATATTAACAATATATCATCTTATCTCAAATAAGTATAATCAATGGCGGATCTTATAAAAAAGTTTGGAGGACCAAAATAATATACTCAAATCTTATACATTTAATTATTATTACTAACATAACAAAAGTATATATAATTTAGTATTGAAATCCTTGTATATTTTTTCTTAAAAAAATTATAGTTTTGAAATTGTATTTGATATGAAACTCATTTTAAATAAATTTTTTTCTAACTTCATCTCCTTCCCTGAATATTCTCATATTTGAGAATATTTTCTCATCATAAGTTCCAAATAATTAATATAAAACATTTTGTCTTTAATTTAAAAGAATTAATATGAAATTTTCCACTTACAATACTTTGAATCTTAAGTTTAATTCAACAATCAAATTCCTAGTATCATGCTTGAAAATAGGTGAAGAAGTAAATTTGTATTGTTTTCATCTTTAAGGGTGTCTTCATATTTTCCTATAATCAGAAAATTACCTTTTTTTTATCTTAGAAGAAAACGGATGAAAATGATGAAAACTGATAGTGTAAGAATGAATTTATGTCTAACTTTCTATTTTTTTAAACAAAAAACCAAAAAAGAGATGCAAGAATAATAAATGAATACAATACCTGAAAAACTTCAAATAAGAGAGAAAAAAAATATTTCAATAAATTTTATTATTCTTTATTATGTTTAATTTTATTATTTTATTATTTATTAATATTAAATATTATATTTTATAAAAAATAAAAATCAATTTAAAAATTATAAAATAAAAAATAAAAAATCTTGGGGGGCCATGGCCCCAGACCTTACAAGGTCCGCCACTGAGTATAATAACAACATTATCATATATATTACTTGACATACTTAAATATTATGTCAATATTTAGTATAAGGGAATATTAGAATGTAATATGTTAATATTTAATATTAGAACGTGATCAAATTGCCGATATTATCATGAATATTGTTAATGTCTTCTTCAATAGGTGAATCCGGATATAAGAGATTGATTGAGCCTTATTGGACCGCACACATATTGGACCGAGTAAATACAACAATCAAAACTACATAAATAATATCAATTTAAAATTTAAAAACAATTCAAAAAAATGTTAAAAGTATAATCATAATAAACTTAATTAAAAATAATAATAAATGTTGTCCATAAATAATAAATTCACAATAGATAGAACTATATCCAACTTCAGTCAAAAAATAGTTTGATCTATTTGTCAGATAAATAATGTGAATAATATAAACCATACAATAATCGTATTGACATGTGTAAACATTTAATTTTATAAATAAAAATTATAGTTTAATTGACATGAAAAATTGAATTGATATTAGTAAGAAAAAAGTAGTTCAGTCAATGTTTAAAAACATTATAATTAACTTTAAACAAGAAATAACCTTATTTTATGTTTATGTTCGTTGAAAAATAATTTTAACTTAGATAAACTCAAAGTAATTTCAATTGATGTAAATAGAAAATAAGAGTATTAGATATATCACTAAAAAAAATCATAAATGTTAATGAAGAAAGTCTTGACAAATATCATTCGTAAATAATAATGATTTGTATTAAAGAAAAATACCAACAATGTAAAGCTCTAAATCTATTCCGTAATGCAAATATGTCTTAAGCGATATTGAATTTATACGAGAAGAATAAACATAAATTTAATAAAAAAGAAAATTTAGATGGTTTCATATTCTTATTTTATAAGTAAAATTTTAAATCATTTAATTTTAATTCATTAATTAGTCTCATAAATCTTTATAACTTTAGTTTATTCTAAATTTATTTATCAAACAATATATTTTACTATATATAATAATAAATTTAATTTTCCATAAAAGGTAGTTAACTTCTAAAACTTTAGAGTCAAAACATACAAAAGAAAAGCAAATTCTTTTAGTTATAAAGATCAATTTCATATTAATTACTAATCTATATTACTCTATGAAGAAAATAGCTTTCTTCATCATTGCACAATTTTACTCTTTAATAAATAAAAATTAATTTATCTATTTTATTAATAAAATAGATAATAGAATAACATTTTTATTTTAAAATAAATAAATAATTTTTTTAATGACAACTGCATAATTTATTTAACATTATTTTTACAAAATTGTATATTTATTAATTTATTTTTTCAATTTTATAATTAGTCACTTACAAAATAATAAAAGTATATCTATAACTAAATATATTATATTATCTATAATTTATAATTATATATAAAGAGAATACATCTCTTTGGTATCTTTTTTGTTTTTCAATTTCATCCTCTTAATTAGTACTTTTGAAATCTATAACTATACATCTATAACTATATATCTATAACTAAATTATATAGAAAGATTCATTTCATAATTTCAATTTTACCCTTTATAATATAATTATTTGTTAAATTTTAAAAAGTAACATTTACTTTCACATTTTTACATGTTTTCTATAAAATTGTCGATCTTCTCACCTTTTTTTTTCTATTCATCAACAACTATTTTTTTCCATTCATTTTGTTTTTGATAAATATAAATTTATTTTGTATATTAACTTAATAACATTACAATATCATCACCTGATAATTTGAAAATTGTCATAATTTGTAGGCACATTATCATATTTTTAACCATCATAATTTTAACTATCATACTATTAATAAAAAATATGACATTTTAAAGTGTTATTTTATAAATATTAATTATTTTTTAGGCATCTAATTTTTATTTTCCTTTTATTTTTTAATTTGGTGTTCCTTCCCTTTTAGATACTCCTATCAATTCCAATTTTTTCCCCTTTTTATAATTTTTCATTTTTCCAATTTGGTGCACTCACTCATGAAACTTTTGCAATTCACTCATTTTTCCAAACAATTACTTATTTTCGAAAGAATTTCTGCATTTTTTTGAAAATTTTCAAACCTGCACTGACACTTAGGGATGGCAAAACGGGCTGGGCCCAACGGACCAGTCCGTCAGCTCGTGTTAAAAGGGACGGGTTAGGTTGAAGATTTTAATACGTCAGCCCGTTTTGACTCGTCTTGTCCAGTCCGTCAACTTGACGGGCCAAAGTATGAACCAGCCCATCATGGTCCGTTGACGCGTTTTAAAAAATAAAATAAAGTAAAAGTAATTAAAAAAATTAGTTTTTTATATTATATTTTTTAAATATGTAAATATATAATATTATTGTAATTTAAATCATTAACACCTACAAATTATGTTTTAATTATTAGTTATAGTTGAATAATTTAATATGTAAATTTAATAATTATTTTAATTTATCTAATTAAGAATATTAACTAATCAATTAAAAATTTTAAAAATATTTTATTTGATTAAATATGCCTTTAATAATAATTTATATGTAAATATAAACAAATTTTAAAAATTAAAAAATTAAAAACAAATTAACAAGCTAAACACATAAGAAAAGATTTACTGCAAAGTTGAGAATGTCAAATCTGAAAAGCTGTAAACCCACACAATGGTGACTAAAAGTCTTGCTAAGAATCGCTAAAGAAAGGGATATGCAACAGTAAATGAATGAATGAACACCTAGACTTAGCCTTTCCTCACAGATAAATGTTTCTCACTCCAACTCTCATGTGTTTTGAGCAAATATCTCTCTCAACATCCTAGGACAAATCATATTACCATAGGCTTGTGCAAAATCTAATATTAATAAGACTACTTAAGATCAATAGGACTTTATTCAAGGTTGAAATGGGGATCGGGTGAAGGTAGGCTAAATGAATGGAAAACAAGTCTATAATTAGAGAATTGTGAGAATGTTGGGGAAAATTGTGAATAGAAGTGCAGGGTACAGGGTGCAGGGTGCCAAAACCTCTAAATTTCTCTCTAGTTCATGTTTCGGGTGGTACCCTACGATACCTGGGTAGCACCCAACGCCTAACACCCATGAAACTCACTACCAAAAGGGCGCCCAATAGTACAAAGGTTGTGTCCAACACCATATTAGATATAAACATCAATGTTCTATCTAAGCAATCCTTATCTTATTTAAACCTTAAAATAAATATAACTGGAATTAATACATACCTAGATAGTACCATTCAACCAATTTAACAAGTGCAATATTCCATTTAATCAAAATGACTTATTAGAGACTAGAAACACTATAATACCCATTCATTACCATTCATACATCAAACTTAACATACAACATATTTTTCTCATTTATCCCATTATCACACATAAATTAAATCAATCAAGAGTCACATGGTCACTTAAAATAGAAATTTCAGTTTAATCAAGTCATATAACAAATTCACAACTATCATTAGTGTAATCATACTCAATTTCACAGCTCAAGCATAAATTCAAAGCAATTCCTTCAAACATGTACAAAATCCATTCTAAAATAGATTCTTCCACTAAATTTATCATAACTATACATAAAATCGTTCATCAAGCCTTAATAATAATTAAATTTAAAACTGGTTTCCCTTACCTTGGTTAAACAACCCTTTAACTCATAGTTACTTTTAGAGCTTTGTTTCTCACAGGATGCTATAACTACCTATACATACAAAAAATCACAGGTCTAAGCATATCTTTATGATTACAACAGAACAAAGATTCATTTTGAACTATTTTAAGTCACATGCATGGATCTTAGAATTGTGTGGGCCTCAAAATGATAAACTAACTAAAAAATAAGGCAAAAAATGAACTTACTTTGTTTGAGATCCTGATAAGTCAGAAGTGTAGACCTCTCCATCGTGATTCCACTAGTGGTCTCTAATCGTCAAACAAATGAGAGACGAGCTCAAAAGGTTAGAGAGAAGGCATAAGAAGTTTTGGAAAATCTTTCTAGAGAAAGTGTGATTTTTATATAATGAACTTCAATTATTAGATATCTATTTATAGTTTAAACCTTTCATTACTAAAATATTATAGTGTTATCTTTTTATAAAAGTCATCAATGCTCTTAAGTCATTTTCTAGGTTTCACAACTTGGCCATTTAAATTAAATTATACTTTGCTTGAGATTCTGATAAGTCGAAAGTGTAGACTCTCCGTTCCACTAGTGGTCTCTAATCATCAAACACTTGAAAGACGAGCTCAAAAGGTTAGAAAGAAGACATAGGAAGCTTTAGAAAATCTTTATAGAGAAATGGTAATTTTTATATAATAAACTTCGGTTATTAGAAATTTATTTATAGTTTAAATATTTCATTATTAAAATATTATAGTGGTTTTTATTTATAAAAGCCATCAATGCTCTTAAGTCATTTTCTATGTTATCATAACTTGATCATTTAAAAAAATAGAAATATATTTTACTTTATTTCTTACAATAATATATATTTATTAATATTTACACTACCATATATAAAATTGTCTCTCTAAAAAGTTATTTCACTATTTTATCCATTTAATTTGTTTTTAAACTAATTTATTATTAAAATGAGAATATATTTCAACTCTATCATTTAATTTTAAATAAATTATTATTTTAATTTTTAAACAACACTAGTTACTTATTATTTTTAATGCATTTCTATACTATTTTTTAATTTTTAATTTTATTTTTTATAGTTTCTAATTATTTAATCATTTAATAGATTGTTAAAAAACACTTTATATTTAAAAAATTAATTATTTTTTTATTATTATTTTTTTCATTTTTCATTTTATCTTTTTATGATTTTTAATTATTTGGTCAGTTAATAAAAATAAATTTAAAAAATAAATTTTAGTTTTATGTCTTATGTGAAACCCCTCTCTTTTCCCTCTCTGAAAACACTAACAGCCAGTCTGCCTCCACACCACTCCTTTTGCATTCCTTCTCTGTGCTTCCTTATTCTTCCTCTAAAGTCTTTCTCTTTTCTTGTTGCAGCAGGCAGGCTTGGAGCCAGTGTATAACCCTCCCTTCCAATTGAGCATTCCTCTCCTTCTCGTAAGTTAAACTTCAATTCTCAATTTCTAGAATTTCACCCTTGTCTGAGTTGAAATTTGAGTCTCATTTGCTCTATGGATTTGCATTCCAGTTCCTTAGGTTCTGTACAGGTGTGGTGTCCTCTTGTTAGGAGCTTTCTTCTCTACTAGCCAGTGGTTGTCTAGAGGTAAGGGAAACTATATGTTTTCTTGAATTTCGCATGGAAATCATTTCGGATGCCTTTGATTGCATGATTGGGTGTTGAATTGGTGCTTGAATTGTGTAATTGAGTGTGTGATTGAATTTGTGCATGATTTCTAGGCTTTTGCATGTGAGAGTAGATTGAGAATCTGGTGTATTCACCCAAGCGACCAGCTCTCGCCTGAGCGAAAACACCAGAAACTCATTCTCTGCCCTACGCGAATTGTCGCATAGGTGAGTGATTCTTGCCTAAGCGAGAGAAAGTCTCTCCTAAGCGAGAAAGCTTAGCCTGAGCGAGAATTCGCTCAGTTTTTTAGTTACTCTCTGTTTTGAGTCTCGCTTAGGCAAGAATGACCCGCTTAGGCGAGATAACCCTTTCGCTTGGGCGAGACTTCCTAGCTTGAGCGAAAATCACTACAAGAGAGTGTTTGATTTGTTGTTTGTTGTGAATGATTAAGTATCTTCAATGTTAATGCATGAACTGGGATGATAATATGATTGAATTGGTTTTTTGGCAGCATGTGTAGTATAAATGTATAAATTGAATTATGAGAGTTGAGGTTGATCTAGAATTCCAAGTGGAACTTCTAATGAGTATGTTCTTAGTGTATGTAAGGACATGATGACTCACTATTGGGGATATCCTGAAACTCCAATAATCATTCACACTCAAGTAGAACATAATGGATTATGTCGTGAGGAGTAGCAGAAGATCCTAGTCTTTAGACTTGATCAAGTCTTAAACGAGAAGGGGACTTACCTTGTGAGTGGTTGGGTGATAACCCCTTGAGGCCAAACTCTGCAGAGTTTGGGAACCACAAGTCAGTGCATTCCACCAAGAAGTCCAATGTCGCTTACATAATTCGGATAATTGAGTCTAGAGTCATCTATCTTTCATGTGCTATGGTGAATTAAGTGATTATGTAGGAAATGTGAAAATTAATATGGTGTTTATAATTGGATTGTATATTTCTTTTAATCAGATTAGCTTACCCTTATTGTTTGTATCTGTTTTCTTGTGTGGTTCCCCTTTTTGCAATGATCATCAATCATTTGGTGTGAGCAAGAGAAAGATACAGGTGAAGATACTCCCCTCTTGGATAGGAGTTGAGACAGTAAAATGGAGTTTTCCTGTAATAGTCCTTGTTTTATGTTTTGATCAGAGTTGGAACTTCTGCTAACTCTTTTCTAGCATAGGTTGTAAATATAGTTGGTACTTCTATAGTTTTGGATGACCGTATTAATACTCTATATTGACCTATTTCCACTATCTGTTTTGTTTTATCATGATATAATGTTTTGTTTAGTAGCATAAAAACTATTAAATGTGATGTTACATCTTAAAATAATATCATTCAAAAATAGTGTATATTCATTAATAATACAAATTATTTTCACTGTCATATAAAAAATTGTCATGTAATAATTTTATCTTATATACATATATATATATATATATATATATATATATATATATATATATATATAAGGGTATTTTTGTGAATTAAAGTTTAGCGGGTACATGTATCCATTTTTAATATCCGTTTCCTACCCATTGCGAGTTTTACCTACGGATATCCACAGGTACAAATATTTTTGACATCCCTACACGTGGCACTGCCATTACCATGTGACATGACTCTAACTTGACACATGAAATTTGTTTTAAATAAAAATAAATGGCCATGCACCGGACATGGGACACATTTTAATGTTGTAAGTACAATACTATCAGAAAAGACCAAATTATATCACATTTTCAAAAGTAATGACCTAATTGAGATAGAAAAAAAATTAAAATTAAAGGATCAATTTGAGATTTTTGAATACGAAAATTGGGACAAAGGACATAATTAAAGTTATACATAAATGAATAAATAATAGTAAATTATATACATACCAGGGTGATTGTAAAACCCATTTTCTTTAAAAACAGTTTTACATCTATCATCTTTCCAAAACAAAAAAGTATGATGTTATAGGGTGGTTATGGATAGGTGTGATCAAAAGTGTTCACATCTTGTTAGTATGCTGAAGTAGTGTGTGATCAAGTCAGTTGAGTGATGCTTCAAGAAGGGAATAAGGTAGTGTGAAATTGATGACTACCATGTTTAAGATTGAGAACCAAGGCTATCTGTACATTTGGTAAAATCTACAAGAGGTGGTAGAGAGCATATGGAATGTAAGTTTTGTATAGAAGATAAAAATTGTTGGTCAGGCGTAAAAGATCATTCAAGCTTTTGGACCGAAGGTTTAGAATCTGTCTTAGGGGGATAATTAGGGATGGAAAAATGGGCCAGGCTCGCCCAAAAAAGGGCAGGCCGAGTTGGAATTTTCAACCTGTCAACTCGCTGTAACCCGGCCCGCCTAACCCGCCAATTTAGCGGGCCAAAACGGGCCAGCCCGCCAACCCATTTTTTTTTATTTTTTTTATTTTTAAAATTAAAAATAATTAAAAAATAATACTTTTTTTTAATATTATATAAATAAATTTATAAACAAAATTTTAATAAAAAGTTAAAAAAAGTTAAAAAAATTAAAAAAAATTAAAAAAAGAGAGATGGGTCAGTCCGCGGGCCAGCCCGCCCAAAGACGAGACATGTTACAGTTTTCGGACCGTTTATTGATGGCAGGCCAGCCTGGCCTGACTTGTTTTTGGCGGGCCGGGCCAAAACGGGCCAGGCTGGCCCGTTTTTCCACCCCTAGGGATAATGGTTAGACAATTCTACACTATTGAACACTATATCACATAGCACAAATGCATAGTTTTCAATTAGTCAGGGTGTTGAAAAGGTAAGTCAAGCAAGTCTAGGTAGTTGTAATAAGAGAAATCAGGCGAGTATGTCCTTATCTTTTACCTAATGAGTGAATTTTCAAGGATGGAAATTTTGTTGTTTGTTGTTGGGAAGAATGTAAATCCCTTTTTTTTAAAACAATTTCAGTTGCCTTTTCTTTCCAAAACACAAAATCCCCCACCTTCTCTCATCACCAGCTTCATTTCCCATTTCAACTCAACCTTGATTCTTCCTTTTTCTCATCTGATCTTCATTTTTTTTGTGAAACAGAGGTCAGTTTTGGGATCGTCTTGGAGTCCTCGTCAAAACCAACCAACAATTTCTTCATCCAAGTAAGTTGAAAACTCTAATATTCTTCTTCTTTTCTGTTTGGAGGGTTGCATGTGAGGTTTCTTAGATGCATGTTGTTCATGGGGCTTTGATTCTGATTTGATTATGACCAGAGCCTCATCCCCTTCTTCATTCCTTCGTTTTGGTCTCTAGGTTGAGTTGGGGTTTTTTGTGTTCGAATCATCTTAAGGTTTCGTTGTTTCAAGCTTGGGCTGCACTAGAGGTAAGAGAAGCTAGGCTTCTATTGAATTTTTGTGTGAAATGATAATCTTTGTAGTTAGTTGTGATGTGGTGTGTTGAATTGATGAGTTACATTTTGAATTGTTTGATATTTGATTTGTTTTTGGTCTTGATTTGGGGAAAAGTTTGAATCTATGTTTTAAGTGATTGGGCATCATTTTTGAACTTTGTAAAACCATTTGGAAACAAAAACACTAAAGGAAAGGTGTCCAATTAGTCAATTGCACAGGATAATTTTATCCCCCAAATTGCTGTTTATGATACACCGCCAAATGCCACTTTTGGATCACTAGGCGCTAGTAAGTCAGTGGGTTCCAAGGGTTGTAGCGTCGGACGCCACTTTTCTAGCATCGGGCGCCACCCTGTTTTTCTAGTTTGCTTCATCTTGGGAAAAATGGGATTCCTGCTTCGTTAACCATCAGATCGAGCTAAAATTTTGATAACTGATCCTAGACACGTGATTCTTCACTTTGACTGGTGAAATATTTGTTTTGAAGTCTGTCGTAAGAGAAATGATTTTCAATGTTTTAATGTACTTTATGTATGTATATGTTTGATATTGTAATTGATTGTGAAACTATGATGATGGGTTTGTTAATGTATATGAGCATTGCATGTTTTTGACATAATTCCATGGGTCTCATGAGAAGATTTTATGGTGGTGTTATTTTAGTGTATGCATTGGACTATGGATTCAAGTAAGGTGACATCCTGAAACTTTAATGATCATTCACACTCAAATAGAGTAGAATGGTTCATGTGGTGAGAGTAACAAAATGTCATAGTCTAAGGTAGGATAATGACCTTAGATAATCATGGATTAGTCTTGTGTGTGGTAGGGTTAAACCCATTGGCAATGACACTACATACAGTAGAGGCCACCACAAGTGCAAGTCACCAGTAATTTCGATTCCAAATGCATGTATCCGGATAATTGAGTTTAGTGTCAACTATTTGTGTGCAATTGTTTGAATTATTGTAGTCAGTGGCGGAACTTGGACAAAAAATGTAGGGGTGCCAAATTAGATTTGTTATATATAATTTGTTTTTAGTTAGAAAAAAAAAGCTCTTCATCTTTTCTCTTCATTTCCTCTGCTTAAAACAAGCATACATAATAGTAGAATTCAAAAAAATATTACTATCATTCGCTATTATATCATGATAACAAACCATGAATACCATTTCAGATAAGTCCTTCGTACCTCATCAATTTGATTTAGTGGTATTGTCAAATTTGAGGTTGTTTTTCCCGGATTGCGTTCTAATGAATTTTTAAATTCATTATATGCAACTCTAAGAACTTTAGAGATTTGTTTTTTATTGTCTTGAATTCTTGGTTTTCATGAAATTTCTCACGTTTAGTTAACGTAAATGCATTTTTTTCATCTTTATCACAAACCTTCCTCTTTTAAAAAAAAAGAATCAATTTTTTTTTTTACTTTTTATCATAATCTTTCTAATATAAATTTATCACCTCTCGCCTATCTAGAAAAAAAATAAAATTTATATTCACAAATCACAATTATCACAGTGCAAAATATAACAAAACTAATACCACTTTAATTAAATAAGCAACATTGTATAAATTCAAAACTTAAAAAAAAAATTACCATAGGCAACGAAAAACACAAAATCCCTAAATTTGATAATTAAGGGTTATAATAATTTGGGAAAAATTATAATTAGGGTTCATACCAATTTCATAAAAGAATCCCTAAAATCATAATTAGGGTTTATATTAATTTGAAATAAACTTAATTTGGGAGAAACATCCTATAAAGAATCATAAATTTAATATACATAAATCATAATAAGATACTAACACCTTGATCTGTGAGAGAGCATGCAAGAATGTATACTTCAATCTCAATCTATGTGTTTCTCAACCTGTATTTCCCAATCTATCTCTTTGTATTTATTTCTTTTCACACACTTTCATGATAATTTATATGGTGGAAAGATCTTATAGCCAGAAAAAAAACCCTAATCTCTTTTATAAATCAATGTCTCCATTAATTTTTTTTATCTTTTATTATAATTTTTCATAATATAAACTTAATATAAATAATATATAAATATAATTTTAAAAAATATATAAATATATATAAAAAAATTCAAAAAACAAATTTGGGAGAGCCGTGGCTCCCCTCTGTCACCATGTAGTTTCGCCCCTAATTGTAGTTTGTCCATGTATGACTTATAATTGATATGATTTAAATGGTCTTACGATAATTCTTTTGTATACTAGATTACCCTTGCACTTTGTGATCTTATGTTGTTTTCTTCTTTTGCGATGATAACCATTCTTCTGGTGTATGCAGATGAAGATCCAAGTTTAGAGACACCTCTGAAGGATGAGAAGTCTATAGTTAGAGTTGTGAGATTGCAATAAATGTATGAGTGTTTAGTATGTTCGATATATGAATATTTTCATAGGTTTGATATTGTTGTATAAATGATATATTTTTATGTTCTGAACTCTTGAAAGACCGTATTAATATACTTTTTATTCTGTTAATTTGCCTTTGAATATTATTATGAAATGTCTTATTTTATTAGTTTTATACTACTACAATGGGATGTTACAGTAATTATATGTTTTTTCATTAGTTTTTTTTTTCTTTTATTCACTCATTTCACTGAGTTGCTATCCTTGATCCTACCCTCTAACGGTTTCCTTTTGCGCAGTCTTTGTTTTTTTTTTTTTTTTTTTAGTTTTTACTTTTCTCTTTTTAACGATAAGTTCAAATGTAGAAAGAAAGTTGCATATTATATAATTAATGAAGTTCTAAAATTTTAGATTGAAAATGCATCAGATCTATTATCTAATAATTATGGATCTAAATCTTTGAGGATATGTACTAACTTTCTAATGTTTACTCGAATAACCAATCGTTTTCTCGTTGCATACTTGTTTCTCATGTCTTTGTGGTCAAATTACTCATTTTCAGTGCTTCATTTCTATCCTCCTCTTTTATTTGAGTTTTGAAGGTTTAATTTCCTATTGTTTCTCTTTTGTCTTGATCTTATCATTTTTTGGCTTTTTCTTCAATATTTATCTCTTATTTGTTTCTATTTCTTTTTCGGGATTCCTTGCTCGTGTTGCATGTTTTTGTGGTCCTGAAATTCTATTTTAGGTGCTCAAACTTTTGTCCTTTTTTTGGCTTGCTGAGATTTTCTTTCATATCGACCTCTTCACCACGTTCAATTACGAAAAACTTACCCATATCGATAGTTAAGAAATTTGCATATATGCAATGTCTTAAGGAAAAAGAGATCATAGAAAATGTACAAATCCCACATTAGGCAATGATTATAAATAGCCATTGAAAAGTACAAACTGAACCTTGTTAAGAGGGCATGCTGCAGAATACAAACATATATGCAGAGAGGTCAATACCAGCATCAGAAGTATCTAATTAACATAAACAATGCCTAACATATTCATAATTAGGATTCAAATTATATTTGAATGATCTTTATACGTAACTTTTCATTCAAGCATCTTCTTTACATACAAAAGAAACCACATTTGACCAAATAAAATGAGAATATTTACAAGTTATCGATATTGTTACTTAGAATCGTGCGCCACATATGTAATATTTATTCTCATCCACTTACTCCTCCACTTCATGATCATCATTAATGAGTAAAAGAGGTTCAGTAACGTGCAAATGTTTTGTCATGGACAGGACAGCAGGGCCCAAACAGGAATTTATCGTTAACAAGACAAGGAGAACCAATTATAATTTTGTGTACCAAATTAAAACTATGATCTCACAGAAACAAAGAGAAATATAAAACCTTGTACATTCGAGAATGTTATAGAACTTTGATCTATGTGTATGTAATTGTTTATTATTGTCACGAATGCGCCATTATTAGGACCTTCAACATAGCTAATCGTTTTAAGATTAAAGAAATGCAAGTTGCCTATTCTAGTGGTGGTGGGACTCCTAATCTTAAACAAAGATGCTTCTAGTATAACATGAATATATAAGTATGGACTGCATGCACTGTGATGCCATGTCATGCTAACACATGCTTCTTTCTTCAAAATATAAGTATTTTGTATTATTATGAATACGTCCCACATATACACATTTCTTACATAATGCATAAAAAATCAGTTCAAAGATGATTGTACGGAAATACTAAGTAATGTTTTTCCTCCCACAAAATCATGAATTAGTTTACCTCCTGCCAACCAGGCATATATAGAGAAGTCTACTCTTTCTTTCTTCTACTGTGCTAATAATTGTTGTGATTTGTGGTTTTGAAAAGATGTAGCTCTAACTAATCAAATATTTGTGAATAATATTATTATTATATGGTGAATGTTTCAACCAAGTCAAAATCCAAATCCAATCGCTTATGCTTGCTTCCAGAATTTTCCAAACCAGTGGCCCATCAATTGCTTCATGAAGAAGGCGTCAAGACAAAATGAGAATCCTTCCAACATATCTAGAACTTTCTAATGCATTATTTTTTTGTGGGTATGATCCAAAATTCTCTTCTATATAGTCCCTCTTATACGCTTCACTTTACAGTTCAGTTATATTCCTTCCTTGGTAGGACACAACCAACTCTTTCTAACTGCATAAACGACTTATTTTCTCAGAGGAGAAAGGGTTATCCCAAAAACAAAACTTAATCATTCATTTCTTCTTCATTTTCATTCATAACTTTTCTCTTCAACCCCCTTTTGATTCCGCCTTAGACTTTCTTCTTTATATTATATTTGTACCTTTTCTCCCTTTTCATCTTAGTCTCAATTAAATTCTCCATCTTCCCTTTTAATACTAATACTCATCAGTTTTATACTCTATGGTTAAGTGCAGATTTGCTTACTGCCCAAGTTACCAATCTGCTTTAGAACCATAAATAACAATTCCACAAAACCCATTAAGTTAATCAGAAAAAATTGAAGAATGAATTATATGTATCCGGTGAAAGAAGAATGCTTGGAATCATCATCATCATATCAGTTAGGTAATGAGTATCCACCAAAGCCAATTGAGGGACTTCATGACACTGGACCACCACCATTCCTCACCAAAACTTTTGATGTTGTTGATGACCCAGTTACCAACCATGTAATTTCATGGAGCAGAGACGGCACAAGCTTTGTGGTCTGGGATCCACATACCTTCTCTGCAACTCTCCTTCCCAGATACTTCAAGCACAACAATTTCTCAAGCTTTGTCAGGCAACTAAACACTTACGTATGTATTATCTAATCACAGTATCTCTTTAATTATTATTTTCTTTAAATTTTAATGCGTATGTGGTTTATGATTTTGCTTGATTAGACAAATCTATAAAGACTCACGAACTGGTTTTGTTTTCGATTTCGATGACGTATACACCCTTTCTCTTTGTTTTTCTGAATTGTGTTGTATCTTGATTTCTCTAATTCTCCTGATGATTGAAGTAGTTTGTGATTGTGATTAGAGTTCCAATTTATTCCTTGTTTGTTGTGACTTTGTTCAATTTTGATGGTTTGAAATATTGATCGTGGTGATCGATTTTACAGGGTTTTAGGAAAATTGATCCAGATAGATGGCAGTTTGCAAACGAAGGATTCATCAGAGGGCATAAGCATTTGTTAAAAAGCATAAGGAGAAGGAAGGCACCTTCCCAACTAACACAAAGTCACCACAGTGTTGAAGTTGGACGTTTTGAATTAGACCAAGAGGTTGATCGTTTGAAGCACGAGAAGATAGTGTTGATGATGGAGCTTATGAATCTAAGACAGCAGCAGCAGAAAGCCAGAATGTGCATTAAGGAGATGGAGCAAAGGTTACAAGTGACTGAAATCAAGCAGAAACATACGATGGCATTCTTAGCTAGAGCTATAAAAAATCCTGCCTTCATACACCAACTCCAACAGAAAGAGAAGAGAAAGGATCTTGAAGAAGCCTTGACTAAAAAGAGAAGACAAATTGAGCAAGGAGTTAGAGGTATTGGAGAATCAAGTAGTAGGGGTGAAGGAAGGAGCAGTGTTAAAGTTGAGGCCTTGGAATTTGGGGAGTGCGATTGTGATTTTGGAGTGTCAGAGTTGGAAAAGTTAGCTATGGAAATGCAGGGATTTGGAAAGGGTAGGATGGAGCAGGAGGTAGAACCTGAGGCACTACAATCACAAGAGAGATTGGATAGAGTACTTGATGAAGAGTTTTGGGAAGAACTGCTGTTGAGTGAGAAATTTGAGGGTCGATTTGACATTCCAACTACTGAAGATAACGATGAAGATGTTGTCAACATATTGGCCAATGAACTTGGTTGCTTGGATTCAAGTCATTAAATGAACCACTGAATCATTTAACCTTTTCATTTTGTTCACTAGGTTCAAGACTTCAACTGAGTCCAGTATAAAGGAAGCGCATGTGGTGGAGCCTAATTGGGGAGACAGTAAATTACAAGAAGGGAAATAGTATTATCTTTGGCGTTTCTATTCTAACTTTATTACATGTCCTTTTGTAGCACTTGGTAAAACCCCATATTCTCACTTTTCTCGTTATCATTGTTTGATGAGGTAGGTTGCTGATGGCGCTTGGACAAGAGTCTTTGGTAGTGATATCAGTCACTACATATACCCAATTAAGGTTCAGTTTTTTAAACCCCTTTCAAACAATATGCATGTGTCAACCCATCTATGTCACTGCTTCTTGTAATTTGTTCTTCACCTCAATGAATGTAGATTAATCAGAAGATGTAGAATGGACAAGAAGTAGCTTTTCTCCAACAATAGTAACTGAAGATCACGAAGCAGGTTAAGGTTGTCGCTTTGATATTATTTCTCCCCTACTAAAATTTTTGTGTATATCTTTAAGGGAGAACACGTAATGGATGATGTCACTCATGTACTATCTACTTGGGTTTCATCATCATCACATGTTAATGGTTTGCAGTCTTCAAGATGAGTAGTGTCAAACATGTTCAGTATGTGATCACATTGTAAGAGGATCCTTCTCGTTCCTGTAGGGTGTGCATAACTATAGAATACTGGAGAAGAGATTTCTAGCCTCAATGATGAGATATCGGTTTTTTCTCACATTCACAATTAGCAAATGACGATTCTGAAGAGCATAGTTCACATCTTATCACAATAAATCGAATTTGAAGCATGCATTCGATATCTTAATTATTTTGTTATCATTATAGTGCAACGAGAAAATAACTATTTCATTTTGTTCTCGTCAAAATTAAAAGAGAAACATAATTCGTGAAACAAAGACTTTCTTACTAAATGTTTTTTTTTGTCGGTTCTAGATCCGTCATAGATACACCGATATAAAAAGTTTTTACTTTCTATGCCGGTTTTGACTCGTCATAGAAAGTTCACTTTATGTGTCAGGTGTAAGATAATTAACATAAAAAAATCTGTCATGTTTGTAATAGAAAGTCACTTTCTATAACAGATGTGCTCCCAATCGGCTTTTTATGAGTGTTACAACCAAACCATCATAGAAAATGGATTTCTATGTCGGTTATGGCAATAACCATCATAGAAAATGGTGTTTTTTTTTTTCTTTTAGATCATTGGTTTCCCTACTCATGTAACAAAACCTGCATAATCATAATTCTCAAACAAAGATTTTCATATACAATCTTAATAATGTAATACAATCCATGATCATTTAATTTTTACAAATAAACTTGTTAAACTTAAAATGTTGATAATCCTAACATCATTTACCATAAATATTTAAAAGAAAGGATGCCCACCGCTCACAAACTTCTTGTAAGACTTTATCATTCAATGGAAAGGATGCCCACTCTCATAATCAAATATAAGGTGAAATTTACATTTATATATTTATTATATTTGAGTTAATTGTATTTACCAAACTCCATGACTCAACAATGTTTATGGATACAATTCTATGCATGTGCCTCATCACATAATATCCATACTCATAGCTCCTTGGTTGACGTGAGCACTACAAGTTAAATTCATAGAATATCATATAGATGATAATTGTATTTCAATAGTTATAAGATTAACTACTTATATTTGGCGCAATGTACTGCAACTTCTTTCTAGCAACATTTGGAAGTCCCGACAACCTCAAATGAGCTTCAAAAGCTTTGTAAAAGTTAATTTACATTCAAATTGTATTAAGTATTAAACTTAGTAAAATTAAATTATATAACACAACAAATACATTAATAAAAAACTTACACATCTAGTATATTTCTAATTGCCAAACTATTAATTTTTTTTTTATGTAATAAACACGAGAAACACAAGAGATTGTTGAGGAATAATTATTATCAACCGCTAGTGACTCTTACAACTTAAATTAATACTAGTAACAATTAAGTTTTATATAAATATGCATTAATTTATAAAATGTATACTTACTGATGCAAAGTACACTTCTTTGGATTCGTTTTCAAATGTCTCTAATAAATATGTTTGCACCTCACTATATAGGTTTATTCCCAACACTTTAGATGGCAACATGGTCAATAAATCAATGTATGTGAACATTCTTCCTCTCGGTGCATGCATAATGTAAATACCTTAAGCTTTAAAAATAAATAATGTTAGAATAATATATTGAATATATCAATGCCAATGAGAATATAAAAATATCCATTTGACATATAAAAAGGTACACTTAAGGTTACGATAATGACTTTAGGAGACACACTTAGCTATATAGGTTGCAATGTGATAGTTGTTGCCATTGTGACCCAATATATAAAATCCACTTTGTCCTTAATAGATTATTGTTTTGAACATCATATGTGACTTGTACAATAAATATCAATTACATATGTTAAACATCAGTTGTATGCTCATAATAAATTAAATAAGTTAAGATTTCACACAATGATGTAATATGCCAAATATAGTTCTTCAGTGTCTCTGGAACATGGTACCAATCATATATAAGAATATTAACCTCGCTTTTACCAAGTCAGGCCACGTAGTTAATGAATTTTGTGTTATGCTTTCCCAAAGCTTTACAATTTTGTATATCAAACTCAATTGGCAATCTTTGATCAACATTATATATAATTGTCAACTCTCTTAACCTATTCCCACACCTACCTTTTTTTTTGGGTAGACATTTGAATCTCGTCCCCACCTTGTGAAGTTGGACACTGCTAATTTTTTTCCACATCTGTATGTTTCCTATGGTCCATTCTTTCCATCAATTATATGTTTAACGTACAGATTAATGACTGAATAGATTTCGGTATTATTTGATGGGGAGAGATGTGAATTTTGAACTAATTTGTTGATCAATTTCTTGCTATCTTTATATATTAGGTGAAACCACATGTGCATAATAAATCTGCTCTAATACTATTACAAGAATTTAAGAATTCTATTTAGGAAGTATGCAATGTTAGAATATCAAGTTTTGTCAAGATGCATAGTTTTCCCAACCTATGGTTGATTAGCTTCATATCCTAAGTCCCACTACTACAAAATGAGATTTCAGTGATGGCTAAAATGGTTCTCCAACGATAGTATGGAAAAAATGATGACAGTTCAATTGACCATTTTTGAAAGATTAAAAACCACAACATTGTGGTCTTACTCGTACTAAAAAAAGGCAAAAACATACAACAATGGTTCAATATAAAATCGTCATTAAAAGTGATTTTTTTAAAAATTTTAATGATTATTTTTACGAAAGTCACATAAATTTTGAGATACATATTCATTTTTCAATCATTCAGGAAAACAATTCATTAGATTATAAACAAAGTTTAATAAATATATATAAGGAATCAGCTCAATTGGACATGTGTATAAAACATTATGAGTAAAACCGTAATAAATATATGTGTGTGACGTTGTCACTATTTTGCAAATCTCTTTAGAATTGTCCAAATTAAACTGGAACGTCCACAAAACTCCAAAAATTATGTTTTAGTACCCGGATTAAAGATAGTTGTGTCTAGAATCTAAGAAAAAAGGAATCAAATTATTTCAAGAGTTTTGGAAAAAGTTATAAGCAAAATAGTAAGAAAAGGTTAGGGCTACCAAAATTCAGTTTTAACTAGCTTACATTGCATGTCATTGCTTGTAGCTTTCATTCTATAAGATTGCTTGTAAAATTGACTTTTGATTGCATGATTTCATGTTATGGAATGTGGATTTTGTTTATTTGGTTTTGTAATACATGAGTTTGAGTCAGTGCATGTGAAGTTTCAGATGTATGTTAGATGCTGGTGTTGTATCAGAAGTTTTATAGTATTGCTATTTTAAAAATTAAAAATTTTGTTGTCGTTTTAAAAATTTGTGTTCGTTGTTTTAAAAATATTGTTGTTTATGTGTTATTTGGTGCATAATTATGGTTGCTAGCTTTGGTATTAAGTGGTGGAGAATTATGGTTGTTGTTTTTTGTTTAATTGTGTGCATAGTTTTTTTGGGAATTATGTGTTAAAATTATAAAGTGCAAGGAAATAATGCTTGGTTTATGTTATGATTATTGTAAGATGTCAACATATTGATATACATGTGATGATGAGGCCTTGAGGTGCTTGTGTGATTGTTGATCACTAGTGCGGATAATCATGTGATTGTTGATTGATGAATGATCATTATGAGATAGTCTTATACTTAGATGTGAATATAATGAAAGGTAACTCTGCGTAATTGTATTGGAGGTGTAGTTCATCGGGGCTCTCAATAAAAGTAATGGCAAATTGCATATCTCGCTAAGCTTTTGATACGAGTAATGGGAAATTGTGAATTTCGTCAGGACTCTTGATATGAATAATGGAAAATTGGGTATTTTATCGAGGCTCGTGATATGAGTAATGGAAAGTTGTATACTTCGTCGGGGCTCGCTATGAAAGTAATGGGATTGGTAAGTTGCATACGAGAATTACAAATCGGTTCTTGATACCGAGTTTACTAGTAGTCGTATCATTTGTGACTGTAGCATGTTTTGTATGGATTGTGTGGAACACCTAGTGTAATTATATGACAATGTGAGGCAATGGTTATTTAAGGATTTATGATGTTATTATTTATACCTTGATGATGTTATTTGGATTGGGTGAGAACTTGTTTGGTTAATTGATGTTATTTGTGATTGATGTTAGCTCACCCTTTCTTTTGTTATGTTTGTGCGATGAACGTATAATTTGTGTTTTACGTGAGCAGTAGATGATACAGGTGCCATTTGAAGCCTTAATGATGAGAGATGCGCTGGGAAAAGCTTTGGGATTTTATTTGGATAACTTTTGTAAAAGTTTTTGGAAATTGTTTTAAGTTGAGTTTTGGAATTTTTGTTTTACGATTTTAGTTTTATAATATTAAAGATTGAGATTAATTTATAAATATTTTTGCAAGAATTTTTATTTGAATGAATTTGGTAGGTATTATGAATGGGAAGTTTTAAATTTTCCCATGTTAATAGGATGGTATCAGATGTGTATGAAATGATTTTAATTGAATTTAAACTATACCAAGTAACATCTGGACGCGATGTTACAGATGTCACGTTCAACTTCTAATTGGCTAGCTTTGTGAGTGTGACCCATAGGAAAAAGGGAGTGTGTAAAATAGAACTAGGGTTGTATTTAGCTATGTGTATATTTTTCCCTTTCTACTTTTGGCCTTATTTTGTAGCTTGGAATTTATTTTCACACTTTGAATGAATCAAAACTTAACTTCAGTTGCATAAAAAACATTAGAACATCCAAAAATATTTCATGCAACTAAAAAACACTTTTTAAGACATTTTTATCGCACAAGCTCAATAAGTCAAATTATCACAATTCCTAACTAAATTAATCTTTTAAGCATAATTCATAATTAAAGCTTAAATGAGAGCATAAATATGCATTCGTCGTCATATAAGAAAAGCAATTTCTAAGCATATAACAACTCGACATTACAATACACAAGTTCAAGAGAGAACGTTCCCCAAGATATACCTAGTTTGGAGAAAGTTCAACGACACTCGAGACTTTAAACTAGATGAAAGCTTGCACCTAATTGAGACAGACCATATCACATTACAAACTTCCTTCAAAACAAAGGCTACAAACTAGGAGAACTTAATGAAAAGTTATCACTGAGGTCACATCAAGAAAAACCTCAAGGGAAATAAGTACAAGACAAATGTCCACTAATAGAACGCCTACTAATGAAAAGCCGAAGACCCCACCTGCCTAAGACGACAACCTAGCGAAAGCTCAATAATGCCCACCAAGTTAAAGTAGAATACCAAGGGCGATGACATTGATAAAACCATGCCCCCTCTTTCCATAATCACATATCCTTTTTTTCCAATAGACAAAGCAAACATCTATTCTTAAAAGGGCTTAATTAGTGATTTATTCCTTTAATTTGTTGGTTTGGTTCATTTTGGTCCCCTTATTATATTCTTGGGATCAATTTAGTCCTCCAATTTAGTCCTCCAACTTTTCAAAAATTGTTTAAAAGGGTTTTATTTTCTTAAAAAAAAATCAATTTAGTCTCTCTACTTAAAATTTTGATTCAATTTAGTCCTCCTAGTTTTTAAAAGGTTAAATCATTCCATTGGTCCCCTTCTTTTTATTTATCTTAATTTGGTCCAAATTTTGAGAAATTTGTTTCAATTAGTTACTTTCCGTTAGTAATAGACTATGTGTCACATGTCTGCTCGTAGTTTTTATAATTTTTTTTTTATTTTTTTATTTTTTATAATTAAAAAGAATTGTCACGTGTCAAGCTGACGTTGTGCCATGTGGCAGAGGTAGTGTGATGTGGTAGTGGCAGTGCCACATGTCACTATTGAATGTGAAAATTCTCAATTTAGTTCTTATATTTGTCATTTTGTCTCAATTTGGTCAAATTATTTTAAAACTGAAACAATTTCATCCCTATCCAAATTGAGACCAAATTTAATTTTTATATAAACTTTACAATTGTATTTTTATTATAATTGATATTTTTAACCAAATTAAGTTTATTTAAAGTTATATTTTGCATTGAACTTTATATAAATTTTGTTTTAAATATTTATATATCTATAATTTATAGATAAATATTAAAGTTGCTTTAAAAATAACAACTTTATAAATTCAAATACAATTAGTGATTTAGTCTTGTAATTTGTTGTTTGGTTTATTTTGGTGTCCTTATTATTTTTGGGTTCAATTTAGTTTTCTAATTTTTTAAAAAGGTTCAATTTAGTGTTCCAATTGTTTAAAAAGTTCAAAATGAAGGACCAAAAACCTTTTTAAAAAGTTAAAGGATATAATAAAACCAAAAAATAATAATTTGATGGAAATGAACCAAACAAACAAATTAAAGTATTAAATAATTAATTAAACCCTTTTCTAATTTAATAACCTTTTTTTTATCATCATTTAATAAACTATTATGATAGCGGTTGTCACGATGGACATTGTGTTTTTATGCTAGAAACATTTTACGTTGTTTTCTTGCATAAGCCTTATTGCTTTGCTTAGTTGGTAGAGTAGAGCGCAAGGTTCTTAACCTTTTCTCTTGAATATTTTTACTATTGATTTTATAGTTTTTTCCTATTCTCTTGAATATTTTTACTTTGTTCTCTTGCTACTTATCATAAATTTTAGATAGAATTTCTTGAAATAGGAGATAATGGACATTTGTTAATTTTTTACCCTAAAATCTAAAGTGGATCTAATTTAAATTTTATAGTCCCTAATTTTTGTATAATTGTGGCCAAATTTTGAATGTGAAACTATTGTCTAGTTTTTGTACAATCGTCATCACTTTCATGTACAATATGATTATGATTCCAAGCAAAATTGCTATCGTAACTCCTATAATTAATGATGATTTAAGTCGTTGTTGTTAGTGTATAACTTGTAATGACATCGGAAAATTGTTGTTACATATCATAATATTTGTACTTTTAAAATATTTTAGGAATCACATTTGCATATTTACAAAACTTCATAGCTAAAATTGAATGTGGAATTGAATGATAACATTAAATGAATGTAATAAGCCCGTCTAGCTCAGTTGGTAGAGCGCAAGGCTCTTAACCTTGTGGTCGTGGGTTCGAGCCCCACGATGGGTGTTGATTTTATGTTTTTTTCCTAGTCTTTTGAATATTTTTACTTTGTTCGAGCTTGTCTAGTTTTTAATATTTGTACCTTTAAAATATGATAGGAATCATATTTGCATATTTACAAAACTTCATAGATAAAATTGAATGTGGAATTGAATGATAACATAAAATGAATATAGTAAGCCTGGGTTTTAGCCCCACGATGGGCGTTGATTTTATGTTTTTTTCCTAGTCTTTTTGAATATTTTTACTTTGTTCTCTTGCTACTTATCTTAAAGTTTGGACAAAATTTCTTTAAATAGGAGAAATAGACATTTGTATAATTGAGCCAAAATTTGAATGTGAAACTATTGTCTAGTTTTTGTTCGATGACATCAAAAAATTATTGTTACATATCACAATATTTGTACCTTTAAAATATTATAGGAATCATATTTGCATAGTTACAAAACTTCATAGCTAAAATGTGGAATTGAATGATAACATAAAATGAATTTAGTAAGCTCGTCTAGCTCAGTTGGTAGAGCGCAAGGCTTTTAACCTAGTGGTCATGGGTTCGAGCTTGTCTAGTTTTTGTTCATCTGACATCAGAAAATTGTTGTTACATATCATAATATTTGTACCTTTAAAATATGATAGGAATCATATTTGCATATTTACAAAACTTCATAGATAAAATTGAATGTGGAATTGAATGATAACATAAAATGAATATAGTAAGCCTAGGTTTTAGCCCCACGATGGGCGTTGATTTTATGTTTTTTTCCTAGTCTTTTGAATATTTTTACTTTGTTCTCTTGCTACTTATCTTAAAGTTTGGACAAAATTTCTTTAAATAGGAGAAATAGACATTTGTATAATTGAGCCAAAATTTGAATGTGAAACTATTGTCTAGTTTTTGTTCGATGACATCAGAAAATTGTTGATACATATCATAATCTTTGTACCTTTAAAATATTATAGGAATCATATTTGCATATTTACAAAACTTCATAGCTAAAATGTGGAATTGAATGATAACATAAAATGAATATAGTAAGCCCGTCTAGCTTAGTTGGTAGAGCGCAAGGCTTTTAACTTAGTGGACGTGGGTTCGAGCTTGTCTAGTTTTTGTTCAGTGTCATCAGAAAATTGTTGTTACATATCATAATATTTGTACCTTTAAAATATTTTAGGAATCATATTTGCATATTTACAAAACTTCATAGCTAAAATTGAATGATAACATAAAATGAATATAGTAAACTTGTCTAGCTCAGTTGGTAAAGCATAAGGTTCTTAACCTTGTGGTTGTGGGTTCGAGCCCCATGATATGTTCTCTTGGATATTTTTACTTTGTTATCTTGCTACCTATCTTAAAGTTTAGGCAAAATTTCTTTAAATAGGAGAAGATAATAGACATTTGTATAATCTTTTTACACTAAAATCTAAAGAGGTTCTAATTTAAATTCTATAATCCCTTATTCTTGTATAATTGAGGCCAAATTTTGAATGTGAAACTATTATCTAGTTTTTGTACAATTGTCGTCACTTTCATGTACAACATGATTATGATTCCAAGCAAAATTTCTATCTTAACTCCTATAATTAACGATGATTTGAGTCGTTGTTGTTAGTGTATAACTTGTAATGACAAATTGAGAAATTCGTATGATAATATTTGTATCTTTAAAATATTTTAAGAATCACATTTGCATATTTACAAATCTTTATAGTTAAAATTGAATGTGGAATTGAATGATAACATTAATTCTCTTGTATCACATGTGATGTGAGAATGAGCTTGTTGTGCTAATGTTTGCAAAGCCTTGCTGCTAGATATATAAACCCTTGTAAATCATTGTTTGGTTAAACTTATCAAAATAACTTAATTATTCTAGTCTCATTTTATAAGAAAAAATGCCTCGGCTATATCTAAAGAATCATATTTGCTTACCACAGTCAGCCTTATGATTCTTAAAATATTGAACATCATATATAGAGTTAGGATCACAAAAATAAATATTTGCTTACCTTAATAATTTTTTGTTCCCATTTCAAGTACATCTTGTAGTATTAAAAAACATATATATTTTAATAGAAGTCTTTATTTTTCAAATTTTTCAAGGTACACATTTTTAACATCAGTTAAAATTAGGGTAAAGAAAAGACAAATTTTATCTTTGTCCTTTGTGAAAATTCTTTATTGAATTTTAAGTAATATTTAAAATAATATTAATTTACTTTTTTAATATAATTTATCATATAAATATAACTTCATGGATTGATTTGAAAGCGTATAAAAGAAATGGAGAGGAACTTGGCTCAACCATAATTTCTTGGTTAAATAAAAAACTTTCAAAGAAAGTGTAAAATTATCCACAACTTACTTATAGAACCAATATCATAAAATTTATAACCCAAAAATGAAGAAGTTATAATGGAAAACTACTTATTTTGATCAATATGACACTATTGTCTTGGAAGCTTATAAGAAAATTTTATTCATAAGTTCTTTGAAATTGAAACAAAGAAGTAAATTTTCACTAATAACTAATACTCACAAAGAAGTAATATGGATATCAAATCTAATGGTAAGGTGTTGGGTATTAGGCTCCCTTCAGTGGCGAATGATTTTGGAGGTAGGGAGGGGCCCTGGCCCCCCCAAATTTTGAAAATTTTTTAATTATATATATATATTATTCTTTTTGGAAATTTATTAAAATTTTTAATTGTAAATATTATATTTTAAGAATTGATCAAAATTAAAAGTCTGTTAACCTTGTATCTGATGAGAGCATGTGGATTATTGATAGTGGTGCTACACTGCATGTTACACCTAGGAAGGAGTTCTTCACATCTTACACTTCTGGTGATTTTGGAGTGTTGAAAATGGGTAATGATGGTGAGTCTAAAGTGATTGGTGTTGGTGATGTTTGCCTGCAAACCAACATGGGAGTGCAGTTGTTGCTTAAAGGAGTCAAACATACTCCGGATGTCCGTTTTAATTTAATCTCTGTGCAGTTGCTTGATGATTGTGGTTATGACAATCACTTTGGTTCTAGTAAATGGAAGCTCACTAAAGGTAACTTGGTTATGGCCAGAGGGGAGAAACAATCTAAATTGTACTGGACTAAAGCTTTGGTTGCTAAAGACAATGTGAATGCTATGTATATGGAGGCATCTTTGTGGCATCGGAGGCTTGGTCATATAAGTGAGAAAGGGCTTAACTGCTTAGCTAAAAAGGATGTGCTTATGGGATTGAGGAATGCAGAATTGGAGAAATGTTCTCATTGCATGGATGGTAAACAAACCAGAGTATCTTTTAAGAAACATCCTCCCTCAAGGAAGTCAGAATTGCTTGAATTGGTGCATTCTGATGTTTGCGGCCCATTAAAGGTAAATTCATTTAGTGGTGCACTTTACTTTGTTACTTTTATTGATGATTGTTCCAGGAAGCTATGAGTCTATGCTCTTCAGCAGAAAGGGCAAGTACTTGAAAAGTTCAAAGAATTTCATGCTATAGTTGAGAGACAATCAGGCAAGAAGCTGAAATGCATCCGTAGTGATAATGGTGGTGAGTACCGTGGACCTTTTGATGTTTATTGCAGGCAGCATGGTATTAGACACGAGAAGACTCCTCCTAAAACTCCTCAGTTGAATGGTTAGCGGAGAGGATGAACATGACCTTGGTTGAAAGGGTTACATGTATGCTTTCGAAAGCAAAGTTGCCTAAGCACTTCTGGGGAGAGGCATTGCTTGCAGTTGTGCATGTTATTAATCTCAGTCCCGCAGTTGCTTTGAATACTGAGGTGGTAGACAAAATTTGGTTTGGTAAGAATGTTAGCTATGATCATTTGCGTGTCTTTGGTTGCAGGGCATTTGTTCATGTTCCTAAGGATGAAAGATCCAAGTTAGATAAAAAGACAAGGCAATGTATCTTTATTGGCTATGGTGAGGATGAATTTGGCTACAGGTTTTATGATCCTGTTGAGAAGAAGCTTGTTAGAAGCCGTGATGTACAATTCATGGAAGACCAGACCATTGAAGACATTGATAAGGTGGAAAAGACCACACCCGAGAAAGACAGTAATCTCACTGATGGTAATCCGATGAGGTTGTCCGCTCACAATTTGGAGAATGTTGAAATGGAAGCTCAAGACAATGAGCAACATGGTGATGTTGATGATCAACAGTTTGGAAGTGGAGTAGAGGTTCCAATTGATGATGCTCAAGAGGAACATGATGATGATGATCTTGGTGATATACCTGAATCACCTCAAGTCCAACTCAGGAGGTCTAATAGACAGAAACAACCTTCTACAAGGTATTCTTGTGATGAGTACATAACCTTGACTAACGGTGGAGAACCTGAGTGTTTTGAAGAGGCTTTGGATGGTGAAGACAAGAAACAGTGGCTGGATGCAATGCAAGATGAGATGAAATCTTTGCATGACAATCACACTTACGACTTGGTGAAATTGCCTAAGGGCAAAAGGGCATTGGAAACTAGGTGGATTTTCAGGGTGAAACAAGATTCAAATTCTACGCTTCCAAGGTACAAGGCCAGATTAGTGGTGAAAGGTTTCAGACAGAAAAAGGGTGTTGATTTCAATGAGATTTTCTCACCTGTGGTGAAAATGTCATCCATCAGAACTGTGCTAAGTTTAGCTGCTACTCTTGATTTGGAGGTTGAGCAGATGGATGTGAAGACAGCTTTCCTTCATGGTAATTTGGAGGAAGAGATATACATGAAGCAACCTGATGGTTTTCTTGTTAAAGGCAAGGAAGATTATGTGTGTAGACTAAGGAAGAGTCTATACGGTTTGAAGCAGGCTCCAAGGCAGTGGTATAAGAAGTTTGAGT
>Ga0214542_1001256_pt1 | contig 51526 bp, 22 predicted proteins | sample CNSS1metaG_FD_160096 | JGI IMG/M metagenome (GOLD analysis project Ga0214542, IMG submission 160096) | Root nodule microbial communities from cowpea collected in UCLA plant growth center, Los Angeles, California, USA - CNSS1 | ecosystem: Host-associated > Plants > Roots > Nodule | place: USA... | reverse complement strand
TTTATATATATATATTATTTTTATTTTTTTTAGTTTTCATTTTTAACATGCACATAAACTAATTTTCATACAAAATATTATTTTTCTTTTAGAAATTTTTATGAAAAATTTCGTCCAATTACTTTTGTCTTGTGAAGCCGGAAACATGATTATATCATCATGGTTAGAAAAAAAAACTAGTAGATTAATCTCTGACAAATATATCATATAATTGAAAAAAGAAAAATAATATTTTAACAATTAAATTTTAATAAATTTCTAAAAGGTGACATCTTCTAAATGATTTTATATTTTTTCAATTTTCTATATTTTAAAATTATTTAAAAAGATCTTATTTAATATTTTCTAAATAATTTTTTAATTTTTTAATTTTTATATTTCAAAATTATTTAAAAATATTACATTAAGTTATAAGAGAAAAGTATTAAAATTTAATTATTAAAATATTATTTCTCTTAAAAAAAAAACTAGAAGATTTATAAAAAAAGACATGTGAGAGAAAGATTTAAGAGGACGAAAAAACTTCTTTTTTCTATGGTTCCTCCCTGTACCCATCCTCCACCCCACCACCACCACCCTTCCGATAATTCTCTTATCGACAACACATATTATTATTTTATTTTGATACCTAATAAATTTTTAAATATATTTTATATCTATTATTTTGCTATTAATTTTTTATTAATATTAAAAGTTAATTTTTTTAATGACTAAAATACTCCTAAAAACATACTGTGAACTGGTATAAAAAAATATTTTTCCGATATCAAATATATCAACTTCTTTACCAAATTCTCGGTACTTTTCAAGTTGTCAAATGTTAATAAATCCAGATTTATTTATTTGATAAACACGTCTTATTTGCTAACCCATTTTTAAGAGTAAAATAGTTATTAAAAAGTAAATTTGTACATTTATAAAAAAAATAAAGTAAAGTAGTGGTGTTATTGGTGTAAAAAATTAGAAAAAATTATTTAACACTAATTCTTTATAAAGATAAAATGGTTCTAACAAAAATGATTAATATTCATAACCCATCTTGACAGGGGTATTAGATATATATACTTCTGTTAGATAAAGAAAACTGTGTTTTTAGTTATCTTCAGTTTTCTGTTAACAGTTTTCTTATTTAACAAAGAGAGTAGTGGCAATTAATGTATGTAAAAATTATTTTGATGTTGTAAAAAAATCAAAATAACATAATTCTAAACAACAAAAACCAATCAAAATGTTATACAGCTTGCTACACACACTACCCCCACAGACAAAAACAAAAGTGTACTATATTAATATACACACATCTTACCTTCTGTATGCATAACATAATCATCAACCATGTCACTGATGCTACAATAATTTTGCTCAGTAACAAATTTTCATACATTAAATGTTGTTAGTTTCTTATGGGAATACATATTCTTTGGTATAATTATTAAAAGACATATGTGGTGTATGGGTGGATTGATTCATGTTGATGTGGCAGGAAGGGACAAGGGTTGTTCGTAGTTTCGTCTTCGTTGGGGAAGTGAAGTTTTGCAATAAATGATTTTGTGATTGAATTCATTGTTGGGAAGAAAAGAGAGAGCACAAAGTGACATCCAATAATAAAACACAGGTACAGATTTGAATCTTTATTGTCATGGCAATGCCATATTATTTGGACCTGGGTGTGACCCGTTACCATGATGTTTTGAGAAACTGTTTCTTTGAATTTCACGTGCACTATTGGAAACACCTAAAAGCGTCATCAATAAATAACACTGCCGATAACTTTTTATACACTACAGTACTAGCAGCAGAGGGTGCGACCCTGGTATTGGACATGGTTTCTTTAGTATAATTTCCATTTCAGTCATAAATGCAGGCTTCAAAGTTGTTGTTAATTCAGAGATGAAACCTTACGTACGACTACTAACACTGACTTGTAACTACCAATTACCAGAAAAAAATTATGATGGTTGAGGGTACGATTGTTTTGGTAGGAAGCAGAGTACTAGTTAGTGATGAGTACCGAAGAGCACGGTGATGGATGTATAATTGTTCTGTTGATGGAGTTTAGGTGGCCCAAGTCACGATTTAAGAATGAGATTCTTAGAAAGAAATTGTTAGCGATGACATTAATTGTTCGGTAACAGAGGCCAAATGGATCGGATTACAATTAAATAGTAGCATTTGGACGACTATATGCGTGAGTGGTCCAGTGTCAATTTCTTGGAGAAAAAGTGGGAAAAGCAAAAGTTAACTAAGCAAGAAAGAGGTGGTAATTAATGAAGTGATTTGTTGTAACGTGTGTATAATGAGAGTGGTGGTGGTGGTGACGGGTGAGGGGTGTCTATCGATTTTAATACTGCAGTTGTGAACATTTGATAGGAGTCACCCCACCATGAGCAATGCAGAGAAGAGAGGTTGCAGGTGTTGTTTACCACTTTGGGTGGGGATGGGCCCGAGGCTGAAGTGGGCTTTGTTTGTCGGTGGTGAATATCAGAAAGTTTGTTGCAAATAGTGAGAGAACAGAAGCCGTATAACACATAAATGGGTGTGGGTTTGTGAGTGGAGTCATGCAATTTGCAAAATTGTACGAAAGTTTTTGATGTGGATGGATCTAAGAATACTCCACAAAGCTTAACGCGGTTATAATATCATGGATTTGATGCCAACAAATTTAAGTAGGTCAACAGCCTGTAATGGTTTTGTTCATACAAGATTTATTAACTAACAACCCCATTACTTCATTTATAAAACTTAATATTAATTTTAATAGTTATATATAATATATATAAATATTTTATTCAATAATTTATTTATAAATACAATATTGTATAAGTAAGCTACTCTCACCTTATATATATATATATATATATATATATATATATATATATATATATATTATCGATAAATAATAATTGTTAGTATTTTGTTCCTTAGGGTTTAAACATAGAATCATTTTGCCCATATTATGTTATTATGTTAAAATTATTTGATTTGATATATTCTGTTTAGCATATGCAAATTCGATCATAAATAATTACACTGTAAAAGTAAAGGATAATTTTATTAACTTCATCCCAGGAATTTTAACTCGATAGCAATAGAAAATTTAATTAATTAAATTTGTTCCATGAATTGAAATTCATTCAATGAAACATTTTTCAAAATATCAAGTGAGTCAAATTTGATTAAATGTTATGATATATTTCTTTTGACAACTGATTGAATTAAATGAATGATATATCAAAGTATGTGTTTATAAAATGTGATTGATGGTGTTGTGAGTAATTATCAAAATGTGATATCTATGTGATGACCATGTATGTGTCACTTAAAATAGAAGATTTGATGGAATATTAAATTGTAATGAATTCTGAGTTAGATAGACAAAAATATTATGTAGTGATATTAAAAGCAAGTTTCTACTATTATGTGGTAGGGCATAAACTATTATGTGTGGTAGACGATGAGAAGATATGTAAAAATCAACGTATTATATGATATTGTCAAATTTATATGCAATGAGATAGAATATTAAACAATTCAAACATTGTGATAGTTGCTATTTATATATTTATATGTATGTGATGTGAATGAAATATGCTATCTTCACTACGATTATAGTGTAATTGTCCATATTTTAATTATATTTATATATTATGTTAAATAATTAATTTATCTTTTAGTTTAGGTTGTAATTATAATTTTGTTATTCTTTTGTTTTGATACGAAACTAAATAACCATGTAAGTGGTGAGTCAAAGGATGTATATTTTGAATGTGATATATGTGAAGGAATTAGGGATGACAAATAAATATGTCTTCCTGGATATTATTTGAATTCATCTATGTTTTAACATGAAATTTTCTTATTAACTGAATATGAGTATGAGAAATACTTGACTTTTTTAATTGGGTATGGGGATGAAGATATACATATCCGTCTTGTCCCTATCCTCGTACTTGCCATAATACTCATCCCCGTCATATCCCTGTCTCGTTTAAATTATTAAGCCTTGTCATAGATTTATTTGCATCTCCAGTATAGTTTTCGTCTTATCACAAGCTTTATGTAATTATGTTTAACTGATTTATGTCAATCAAATATTTTCTATGTCTCACATTTGAATCTTTCTACTTTTTTTAATATTTTTATTTATTGTATATTTTATTTTTACATATGAGAATGTTTAACATTCTCAATTTAAGGATTCAATAGCATGAACATTTCATTCATTAGTAATATAAAAAGTTTATCTTTTTTATTATATTATCATTAATTTTTGTTTCATTTGAAAACTTTTTTGTTTTGTTTAAACAATTTTCGTTATTTCTCGACCATCTATTATGTTGATATTTGAAAAGTTTTCTTAAATCTCTAAGTTATTTCTTATTTTATCATATCCTTGATTTTACATATGTTTTTTTTTTGTCCCATTTCATTTAATGATATTTCAAATTATTTCTAAGATACACATTTGATCATTTTTTTAATATTTTTATTTGTTGTTTATTTTTATCTTATATAATACTATATTTTTATATTTTTATATAGTTATTTTTTATTTTTTTACTCATTATCATACTTGTAATTTTATTACTATGATTGTATAAATAAATTTTATTTACTGTAAGATAATAATTTAACGTAATTACCATAAATCTTTTTATCATCTTCCATATATTGAAGTTCAAAAGATGAAATATCTATGTTAAAAATTTATAATTATTAGTTTAATGTTTGCTCTTTGTGTGATGTTGTTCAAGTGATATATTATGACTTTTATTAGTGTATGAAAAAGATATTTCATTAGAATTTAAAAATATGAAGTAAACATATATTTAAATTATTTTTTAATTTGAGTATTTGTTTTCCTATGATATTTTTTAAACATATTTTTAATTTTTATCAACTGGTTTCATTAACATGTTTGCAAATTTAATAAATATTTTAATTCTCATTAAATTTTATTTGGAATCAATTTGAGATGTATACATTTATAATTTGAAACGTGGAGCTCCATCACAGTTTTGTCCTTAAAAGGGGACTTGAAGGGTGGAGAGAAGAAGAAGTATTTAAAATGCGTTTGATCTCGACTCTTAAGCGATGTGAGACTTATTGGATGTACTGGATACACTTTAACAATACCTCGGGAACACGGTGATTGTTCCTAACTATGCTGCTAGACGGATTTGGATCGGGTTGGAACAAAAATAATGAAAATGATTTAAGGGTAAATAAAATATATTAAGAATCTTCACATATGAATTTTAAATTAGTGAAATTATTTTGTAAAACACATTTTAAAAAAGTTATATTTGAAATGTTTTGTTAAAAGTAAAATGTCAACAAAATATATGTAAACCTTCCTTGCATATTTATATGTAATCAAATATTTTTTAAATAATAATATTCAAAAGATTGAACGGATTAACATTGTGTTGTAGAGAAAAACTCTTTGTCTATTGCTCTACAGAGCATTAGATGTCACTATAAGTGTACAACTTATCAGGGTCTAATATCAATGCATGTATTCAGATAATTTGAGTCATAGCTTTATGTACTTGTATGAAATAAGATAATTGATTTTGTATGTTTTGAGTGATTGTATTCTTCAATGATTAAATCTTTTTGTACATTAACTTACGCCTTTAATTTTTAATTATTTCTCAATCATATTCTCATTTTTTCAATCAATTTTTAATTTGTTTTATTTCTCATCTATTTTCATCCAACTTTTCTCATGTACCATTAACACGCAAACAATGCTTGATTCAATTATAAAGCATAGTTAATCCATCAATATATGTAGATAGAGACCTATGTGCATATATGTAAGCAAATTGTAAAATATAGAGCCGATAAAATGATAGATACAGAGCCGATATTTAACTAAAAAATATATTCTAATAATATTAAAAAAATGAGTGAGTATCTTTAGATGAAAATAAAATAAGTTAATCATTAGTATTTTCTTATGATAGAGTTGAGCCTACAAGTTTTTTCATCTTTTCTTTTAAATTCATCGAATTAATCTTATAACTTTTCAAGAGCTCCTAGAATAAATTCATGAAATCCACCTTATAACTTTTCTAAGTGTTCGTGGAGTATGGACATGTGAAGTGTGATTATTGTATGAAATAAAATATAAAGGTTTAAGCCAAGTGCCGGAAGTGATGGTATTGAAAATGATGAATTGAATTGTATGGAAGTTAATGTTAATTAGATTCCACACCTAAATTAATAAATCAGTGTCCCTTCCTCGAAATCACAACAACAAAAATGGTGTCGTGTTGTTATCACAAAAATGGGATGAAACAGTAACATGAGTAATGATAACAAAACGACGTTGGATCCACCTGTCGTCAACCTCTAGATGCCAAAGGAACACACTTTCTCTTTTTCCTTTTTTATTTTCTCCATTTCACATTTTCTTCTTCCTTATCTTCCATCACTTGGATAACATTATGTTAGGTTTTTCAAAATTGTTGATCCAAATATACAATATTAACGAGATATAAGTTTAACCCACACATAAAAGATTAACATCATTTTTAACTCAAAATTTTAAGATAATAAATTTATAAACTTTTATTTTTAAGATAATGTGAGACTTAGAGTCACACTTAAATTCTCATCCATACATAAACCTCTTTCCACCGTTGCGTACTCTTATCATTGCCCTTTTTCTTTCCCTCTCTCTTTTTTTTGTCCTTATCACTCTCTTTACTTTCAATTTTAGCATACGTTAACTCTTGTTTTTTACCTCTTCGCTTTCCTCAAATCCATGCATTCAATCCTATCTCATTTCAAACAAAGTTGCAGCAAACGTCCTTATTATCACAACTTCTGGCCTGCTTATTCATCCACATAATCATCAACCTCATTCATTTTTAAATTAACTATCTTTTGTACTATATAGAGATGCATGCATGATGACTATATTCTATATTGTTTACACACACTATTTATTTGTACTATAACAAATCATGCATGTGAATGACTTGCTTCATAAATCTTCTAACGTCTCAATATTCAATAATTGCTTGTTTAATTAATTAGTTGGGCACATATAGAAAAGCCTCTGATTTGCTTACTATACGAAGTAATTAAACATGATTAGCGTATTAGTGTTGTTAGTTCTGGATAAGCTCAAGTGTGTGATTCGTTCACCAACCCAGAGAAATTAATTAACGAAGGTTTGGGTAATCGAAAGCAATCATCAATTTCAAGAAGACACATAACTTTGCAAAAGTGAGTGATGATCGTGGTTGAATGAAATTATAGCGATGTAGCGTGCCTTGCTTCCATCCATGACAGCTCAAACTTGTTTCATCTGCAAACCCTTTTTCCCATGACCACCAATTTTACATGTTACTCTCGCAGAAATCACAAGCTCTCATTGTCCTTTTCCCCTCTATTTTCTACTTTTCTTTTCTGCTTCAAAATTAATTCATTTTCTTTCTCCTCACACAGATGCTAAGTCAGACAGTACATAGAATATAACAGCAGCGTGGACAAAGCGAGGTAGGATCACATGAGGACGATCTCATATTTATTAAAAAAATAAGTGTGTCCACAATACAATCTTTTCTCTACATTCATGCGTATATAAGTTCCGACAGGGTAAAGTTTGAAAAATAATTTTTTGGATTAAAATTGAGTTGCAGTGAAACGTTAAATTTGACACAGTTAAAAATGATTAGGTGGTCGAAAATTGGAATTATGGTCTGAATTGAATGTACTGATAGGAGAAAGAAAAAGAGAGATTTATTGTATTGGGAGTGTATTAATAGTAGTGACCCTTGTGTTTCTCTCCATTACTTGTCTCACTTGTTTGATAGCCCTGATTTTGGCTAAATTGGTATCAGTTTGTCTTTGAATTGAGTTCCACCACTTTTGATAATTGAAGTTGAAGGAGAAGACTTCACATCAGATGATGATGATGCCTCAAGTCTTGTCCCATTTCTTGTTGCTTTCCTTTACATTTTCTTCATCATGTTTTCCTTTTCCTTCTACAGGACAACCAAGAGTAGTAGAAATAGCAGTAGTGCTGGTCTTGTTTATTTTTCTCAAACTGTCCTTTTTTTTTTTTTTTTTTTTCTCATAAAAAATTAAAGGGTCTTTTCTTGGAAGTTGAAACAGAGGGACTATTTTGTTTTCTTTCTTCTGACTCTGTTCCATTCTATGCAATGCATGGATTCACTTGATAGTAAATGCATAAATGAAGTAAATTAGAGAGTGGTGACAGTGACAAAGATGAGGGGCATTCACATTTACTATTTTTTATTTTATTTCTGTTGGGAATCAATTGAACTGGCTCTGTTGCCACTGTCCTGCCACGGTCTTGGTGAACTTAAAAACGATTATTAGGCTGCTTCACTTTGAAGGGTCAATACCTCTGAATTCTTATGCATATATTTGTGTGCACAATCAGAATTTTACTTTTATATTTGTTTTGATTTGGGTTTTGGAACATGCATGCAAAACCCAAACACAACACGCTTCAACCTTCTACCATGAAACTACATCATATATTAACTATTTAATTGTTTTCAAGAAAGAGTTTAATGTTTGTCATACTTTACATTTACACAACCAATTACAGTGAAAGTAATAGTTCTTTAGAAGAAACATTTGGGAAGAAGATGACACTGAATAATATAAGTATTTGTCAACAACAGTTATTTTGGGCCCTTTTAAGTTTGTTTTTGTTTATTTTAAGTCGCTACGTATTGGGCTTTGCTGCTATTTGTGGTTTCGAGCTAATTTAACAGAAAAAACAAATGAAACCTGTATACTCTTCAAATTTCATTAATAAAACAAATATTTCAATTCAGTTTTTCCTGTGTTTTTTTGCAAAGAATTTTATCACTAATTAATTAATAAAATATAATCTTATTAATGATAGAAAAAAAAATAAAAGGGTCATACAGAATAGTAAATTTCATAGTTATTTTATATTTTTAAAATGGTAATTAATAAGGAACTGGCGTGGTAAAATGTTTAACAAATTTAGATGAATGGTGTGAGAATTTGCTAAAAAAAAATTACCGAACTCTTTTATCAGAAGAAAAATCTGATTTTGTTTTTGGCGAGTAGAAGAAAAACATGTTAAAGCTCCCATCCACTTTTTCCTATTCCTTTTTGGTTAATTTCCTCCCTCATTTATTTCGATTCATGTATTATGAAAATGCCATGATATGGTACAATTATTTGCCAGTACAACTAGTATTCAATAATTATGAATTATTAAGTTGTTCAATTTTTCTCATTAAATTCATATATAACCAACCTATCGTACTGACAATTATTAGAATAATTTTGTAAATTTTTTATGACATATTTTCATACGTTTCTACTTATTAAATACATAAATTTAAATATATACTATTTTCAATTTATTTTTAATTTAATATTAAAAATAACTAGAAGGATTTTGTACTCATCTAATTTTAAATTATCACTGAAATCAATGTAAATAGTATTCTAAATTTAATGATAAATTCTTTTACTGGTCCTTCTTTCCCTGCATTTACATGTTCTTTCAAAATATTTTTCATTTTACAAAATTAAGAAAGTATTAATTATTTTTCATTATTATCCTTATTGTTTAATAATATTCACAAATATATTTAAATGTACTTATATAAGTGTTAATAACTTCCAATTCTTTTAATACGGGCATATTTGACTAATATAATATTTTTGTAGTTGATAATTCTCTTAAGTAGTATGATAAACACTAAAAGAAATGGAGTAAATAAAAAGGTGAGACATATTTTTTCATGGTTTAATATTACATGTATTCGTAACTTTACTTTTTTTTTTTCTCAAACCTCATAATTAATAGTATTATATAAATAAATAATATTACTCAATCTATATATAGCATTTTCATTTATTTAAGAATAATTATAAATCCTCTTCAACATTTTTACATTTCCTCAATAAAAAATCTATCCAATGTTTTCAATTTTCATTTTAACTTTTTATTAGGTATAATAATATTTGATAAATGAATACACAATTAATGCAAATGCGAAAACTGGTCAAAGAATATTTAATCCAAAATATTAAGCTTGTTTAATAATTTCAAAATGTGAAATAATGATTTTCTTTTTTGCAACTGATAAATCCGGAATAATAATGAATTCTTACATCTTCCTTTTTTTCAAATCAAATTATCATTTTAGAATTTAATTTAAACATAAATCATCAAATTAGTAAAATTATTAACTTTTACATCTTTAGTATTTTTCAATTGATTAACATTGTTAAAAAAAATGTACAATAATGTATTCAAATTAAAGTTTAAATATAAAATTAATACGACATATGATTTTAGCATAAACTCAGGTCTAATGTGTATTCTTTTTCGAGAAAAAAAAAAGTGTACTTAAAGTATAATCAGTTACTAAGTATAAACCCTTTATTCAACAAGAATCCAAAAAATAAATATATAAGTTTTTTAGCTTGTTAAAAAAAATCCGTTCTTTTTGTAAGAGATTAATTCCTTATGGTGAAACCAACCATAACGATCGAATATAGAGAAATAATAGTTATTGCACTCCCATTTAGGATTTGAATGAAATTTGAGCCAAGTATCTTCAACCAAATCAAGTTCAATAAGACATTTTCTAAACATATATTGTTTTCTTAACTAAATTTAATTAGAAATTAGAAAACCATATGTAAGACTCTTAAATAAGTAATAGAAATGAATAAATTTTATGATTTTCAATTGATTTCAGTCAAATATAAAAAGATGTTAAATTATATATTATCAATCGCCTCATATTTTATCAGAACCTTACCTTACTCAATGTTGGAGTATTTTGTTTAGGTATACCAGTTTCTGAATGTGCCACTGCAAACAACCTTCAGCAACTAACAACTATTACCAAATAAACAATTCATTCTGAAAATGCATCAAGAAAACATCCTACATTTTTATTTATATATATTAAGGTTGGTTGCTCCTTTAATCTAAAAAGTAATTTCAGAATTACAATCTTATAATTCTATGCCTGGTTGAATGAATACACAGAGACACAAAAGATCAACATAATATTCACTTTATTTCTTGGAATATTTGTCTTTCATCAATCATACATCAGAAATTAAAAGAATTACTATCCCTTGTCAATTCCACATGGAATCCTCAAACAGAGAAGAGAAAAAAAAAGCAGCCAAAAGCATTCTCAAGCAAATGATATGCTTTATCGAAATAATATGCAATGCAGCATTCCTACCTTATAGTGGGTGACTAGAGAATATTTGAAGTCAGTTTCAAAAGACAATTTCAGTGCCACACAATAAAATCAGTTTCTATAATTTAACCATCTTTTCCGCACCCTGTAATACGCTGCTCCATGCTCTCATGCCTTGCAAGTTAAAAAAACAAGAAAAAGAAAAAGAAATGCTATTAACTGCATATGCAAGCATAGACATTACATTACCCCTCAAATTGACAACTGAAAAACCATTTTCACCTGAGCCAGACCCATACCTCACATACAATCAATGAGAAAAAGAAAAAAGAAAAATCAAATATTAATTTAACACGCAACACAAACTTTATTAATTAATCCAAGTGAAACAAAAACATCACTACCCAACAAACTTCTCAAAACTCTGTAACATTAATTTAGATCATCCACATTTTAGAAATGAAAAACAATTATTCAATGAAAGAATATATTATATATATTAATTAATATTATATATCAAAAACCATTGAAATCCCAGGCAAAAGGTAAAAATAAAATGGGTCTGCCAGTCACGTGGTGTTGTACATGGCAGGAAGTAACTTTACTATTAGAAAACAATGAAGTGAAATTTCACCTTCTTCATCTTCTTCTTCTTCATGTGAGTTTAAGAGAGGAACAAAAATGTAATTTTATTTTATTTATATTTTGTTTGATGAGGAAGTTTGTTTTGGTGCCTGTTTGGATGGCAGTGCTATGGACAAAGAAAGGGTGAGGGTAATTAAGTAAATTGAGAGGGTTTGTTGTTAAGAGAGAAAAACTTCAACGGTTGAATTCTTTGGTGTGAGACAAACTGGGCACGCTCGGAAATGCGCATCGCATTCTGTACAGATACACAAGTGCCGACACGGCAAAACCACGATCGAGGCCACGCGCTTCGTGCACCCCCTGCATTTCGGACGCGCCGCGGCTAACACCACGCGCTCTGGGTCGATGTGGGCAGACTCCGCGTCCTCAGCCTGGCCTTCCACGGCGCACGACACGCCGGCAGCCGCTTCCTCGCCGCCCTGACACATTATGGTCTGCTGCAGTTGGGCCTGGAGGGTGGCCGCTGTTGCTTCCTGGGCCCGGGCCTTGGCCTGCCACACCTGCGCCTCCACGCTCAGCTGGGCCGCCCGTGCTTCTAGCTCTGCGTTCTTGCGCGTGGCCTTCTCCACTTCCGCCTCCTTCTCTCTGAGCCGCCGTGCCACCGCCTCCTCCGCCGCGCTCAGCAGCGCGTTGTAATGCTTCTGCCTCTTCTCCGCCAATGTCCGCCGCAGTTGTTCCCCCTGATATTCCCATACGACAACAGTCATCATCATTATTTCCTCTCCCCACAAACTAAATTATGTAACGAAGGAATTAAAAAACCGGGTTTCTGAATTAAAAGTGGGGAAGGGAGAAGATTTAGTACCTGGGCGAGGAGGAATTGATCAATTTCATCACGTTGTTGTTTGATTTGAGAAGCGAAGGCTTGGGATAACAGAGATGAGAAAGCAGAAGAGTGAGAGGCATGCAGTGATAGTTGTTGTTGTTGAGGTTGTTGATTGTGATGAAGGTGTAGTCTCTGTTGATGTTGTTGGTCATCGAAGGATAAGCGGAGACCAGTAGAGACGACATTCTGCTGATGATTATGTAACTGAGAGAGATGAATAAGCTGTGGGGGTTGAGATTGTAAAGAGAAGGGATTAATAAGATTAGAAGGTGTTGTGGTGATTGTGTTGTTTGCAACAGTGGAGTCTTCTCTGCCCCTCTTGCGAGAATTATTATTGTTGTTGTTGTTGACGACGTTGTTACCTGGTATTTTGAAATGTTTAATGATATGCGGTGGTTGTTAATTATGGGTTAGAATAAGCATAGAGAGAGTTTAGAGAACATACTTCCATTGTCGTGGTTGTTGTTGTATAGCATATGGGGTTGGGTGAAAAGAGAACCTTGTTGTTGTTGTTGTTGCTGCAATGAATACTGAAGGAGTTCTTGGCCGTTGTTCCTGGTGTGAGAAAGAGAAGATTAGGAATTGAATAGAGAGAGGAATTAGAAGAAAAAGAAGTGTATATGTATATAATAAGGAAGGAACCTGTTTAGAAAGAGAAGATTGGATGGATATTGAGCTTGAACGGCCATGAAGTTTTATGAATGGTGTGGGAGAAGGGAAGAGAAGAGAAGAGAAGAGATGAGAGAGTGGTAATAGAGATGCGATTGAAGCGAATCAGTCCAAGAGAGACACCTTATTCTGCTCGCTCCTTCTTTCTCTTTTCCTTTGCTTCTCTTGTTCGCTTAAGAACTAGTCTCCTCTTTCTTTGTTATCCTTCCTCACACACACACCCATCATATTATTTAAATACTTTTCCCGACTAATATTTCTAAATTACATTTTACTACTATTATTAACTACGTAAATCGCGTTCACCCTGCCCCATAATAATTATTAATTAACAACACCACATTTGCATTTCCATCTCATTTCTAGTTAGTACACCAGGAGAGACGCAAAAGGAATGAGAGAAATAGATACAAACAAAATAATCAAAATATTATTACTATTTTTATGGAAATATTATTAAACTATCATTTTAACAACACAGGCGTTGGTAAATGGGTGATGTATTGTTGTTCTAGGTTGGCGTTGTTCAGGTACACAGGTTTCGTTTCCCCTCTTTCTCTTTCTCCTTCTCTTTGCTTTTCTCCGCAACCTCTTTTTCTTTACTATTTTCCTATTTCTTTTTCTCTAAATCTCAATTATCATTTTTTTTAAATGGAAAATCTCTCTCACAACTTTAATACCAAATCACCTCTTCTCCTTTACCCCCCTCAACTTCTTCAGAACATAAATACTCTTTACTTATCAAATAAATATTCTTTCCATCTTCTTTTGTTTTTTCATTCAACACTTTATACCGGAATTAAGAAATTTAATAATATTTATATTTCATAATGTTTATCACGCAACTTCTTAATATGTTTTTTTCCTCCCGCATTTATTACATTATATCTCTTCTAGATGTATTTTATAATTTTCTAAGTCTAACCACAAATTGTAAGAATGTAATAGGGAAATATTAAGTGTGAGCTCATTATCTAAAATAAAAATAAAGTAAGACAAAAAATATTTTTTTACCGAAATGTCAAACGAAAAATGTCAAATGAAATAAATACAAAAAGTAATTCAAAGTATCAACAATACGATGACCACAATCTTTCTTCCAATATTTTGAAATTAAACTTGTTTACAATGTATTTATACTTATACAAGATACTTCAATAAAATAATGCATTAAAAGCATTGATTTTTTTTTCTTTGTTTGAATAGTACTTTTAATTTATAGGAGATTTTCAATCTTAGTCAGGATATCGAGTTTAAATATTAAATGGGTTCAATTTTTTCCCATTTTCCTATTTTTCAAATAAGATTTATATTGTGCATTTAGAAATATACAAAATATTTAATTAATTTTCCATTTATTAAATGAGAACACCAAGTAGTTTTCTCTTTCTATATTATACAAAAATATCTTAGGTGTCTTTATATCTGATACATTTACTACAAAATAAGTTTGCTTTATAATTTGGATGACACTTTATACATACTGTCCTTTATAATAACTTAACTGCACAGTTTAATGAATAAATAAGAGTTTTGATAAAAAAAAAATAAAAAAAAAGTTCTCAACACTAATCCAGTATTCTAAGAAACACCTCATGTGTTAATTATGATTAATTTGTAACGGACTCCAATTTTAACTCTGATTTGAAAAGTTTCTGTCTCTCTTCCACAATTGATAAATTTGGCATTTTTCTTACTGGTAGTAAATCTTAATGGCAAAATTAATGGTGGAGGAAAGTTTAATCTTTACTGGGTCCTGAATGTTGAAGCTGTTAACAGCTGTGTTAATACTTTTCGTAGAAAACTAGGAGTGGATTAAGGTATTTCGGATCTAGATGCATGCAGATTGGAAGAGCTATGTTGAGTTCTCTTCTTTGCTAATTTCCTTCTTCATGGAAAAGGAATTGCTAATTAAGAGGATTTAAGACTATTTCAAATCACCCAAAAACTATCGTACCAGAGCTTAATCCCATCACTAAAGCACAATTAAGAGAAACTTTCAAACATGACATGATTTAATCAGTTACAACAAAATTGACTATTTTTGTTTAAGCCAGCAAAAACCAACGTTAAAACCTGTTAATAATTTTGTTTTTAGTTGCTGATATATATAATTTATTATCTGAACCATCATTTTTCCCTAATTTTTTTTCCTCCATTGAATATTTAGGTCTGCATGTTGCTTCACGACAAGGTTAACTTTTTGTAAAATTAAAATTAGGGTGATCTAACAAGAAAAAGGTACCGATCCACCAAAGTAGTTTGATATTACAATGTTAAACATTATTGACTTTAATTTCTCAAAATTTACAAAATTTCAAGTCATTTAATACGGAGTAAGATTTATATGATCTCGCTCGTGACATCTCATTTTGAATGTTTACTATATATGCATGATTTCAAAAAAAAAAAAATACTAAAGAGGTCTGAAAAAAAAAAAAAATCGGTTTCAATTCTCTCATCTAAAGTGAGTAAAGATAAAGCGAACAATCTGTCATTAGAAAATGAACTATTGGTGTTACAACACATACATGATTTATTATGTTTGTAGACATAAAATAACATTTTTTTTGTATCAATGAGATTAAGCAAAAAATTATTTATAAGGAGTAATAGAGATCCTAAGCAATGGTCGGCCAGATGGGCACATTGGTAGGTTAACATCAGGATTTGAAGTAAAGTTTATAATTAATTGATGCAATCATAGCATGGAAGTGTTGTTTTTATGTATAGAGAGCTTAGAATTGACGGTGATTCGATTCGAGGAACGATAAACATTAGTTGTGCAAAGTTGATTTAGACTCAAAAGTTGATTTGTGAAGCTAACAAATGAAATGAAGTGTTGATTTGGAGCGTATGAGGGTGGCGGTGAAAAAGAAGTTGTTGCGGTAGAATTGTCCGAGAAAGAAGAAAAAGAGTGAAGTGAAGCCGGTGTTGGGTGATGTTCCCAAAAAACGAAGAAGGGTAATTTGTATGTTTAATTAATGGAGGAGAGAGAGAGAGAAAGAGAGAGAGAGAGAGAGAGAAGCACTAAAAAAAAAGGAGGAGAAAAAGAAAGGAAAGAGGGGAAATGTGAAAGAGAGTGGTTGGAATGGCATCAGAGAATTTGTCTTTGGTTAGGTCCCAATAAGAGGGTCGGCTAGGGATGTTGTAGTTGATATATATGCTTCTTCTTCTTCTGATTACTATATTATGTTAATTTTGAACGAGTGTTGTTATGCTAATGTTACAAGGGTGCACGCCAAATATATATGCTCCTATTTCTCTCTCACATTGTTTTCTTAACCCTCTTAATCAGGATAGCCCCACTTTTCTCCATCTGCGCACTGCTTTGTTTGTTTATTGTTTCAGTACATAATGTTGGTGCTTATACAGTTAATAGGACAACAACCCCTCTGTCTTCCCTTGTTTCCTTCATAAATCCTAATGCATCACTCGATGAATCAATCGTCTCTTGTTTTATTTTCTCTACTTTATCTTTTCCTCCACCAACGGCATACCTAGATTCTAGTATTAGACCTGTAGCTTTGACAATTATTACCCGGAATTGTGGAAACTCTTGTCCCCAAAACAACCCTTCGGTTGACCTCATACACACAAATAATCTCGTGTTCACAACACAGATTATCGATGCCTCCATGTTAGGTGCATCATATGGAACCCATAATCCAGACTGAAATGTGGTGTTTCGCTTGAAAATCCAACCATCTCGTTAACATTTTCAAACCAATGACCTATAGATCGTTGATTACTACGTACCAGCGTCACATTAGTTACATTAGTTAAATGATGGAGTCAATGCATGAAGGGCCTAGTCAAAGGGGTTGTTTATTGGGGGTAAAATTTAAAGGTATGGGTGAGACAGAGGAGTTATGATTATGCTAGATAGACAGTATGTTGTCCATTGGGAGCTTGGTCTCTTGATGGTGCTGAACTTCTTCTTCTTCTTCTTCTTCTTCTTGGGGTTTGTTTGCTGAGATTTTGAGATTCGCAGGGATTCAGAAAGCAATTCATTCATATCACTATGCCCCTGTCCACCCAACTCTTTCGTGACTTCTACTTCTTTATTATTTTAACTTTGATTATTATCAATTAAAACAACCATTTGGTCACATCATAATATCGTATGCCTCACAAAAGTCTAAACGTTTTGGATTTAGCAGCAATCTTTTAAAAATTGAAACTGCCATTCGTGATTATCTACTCCACCAAAAAATAAACAAAAACATGATGAAATCAAACTCCAAAACCAAGTAAACTACGAACTGTCTCGTATTTTATATATATAAACGAGGATGTAATGTGGAAATTAAGGTGCTAATATGAGTCACCGTGTTCAAGAAACGTTATGAGACGTAGCGCATTTCCCTGAGTGAAAACAACAACTTTGCTTAACACAGTTGTTTTGTCCTGGTCCAGCCAATAACCACGATTTGTTTGACCCACACATTTCCAACCCAAACTAAACTCCTTTCATTTTCTAGGGTCTTTCTTACCATTTCTTTGCATCACAATTTATATTTTTCTGCGGTTTCTTTAGTTACATGGCATCAACTTGTTCACCACTCCCCCCACTTCTCCACAGTCCAATCCACTACGTACCTATTCGGTTATGCCTTTTCCTTTTACGTTTTCCTTTTATTTTATTTTATTTTACTTTTTAAAAAAATATTTTCCTCTTGTCCTTCCCTTCAGCACCACTCAGGTCCTCACTCCATTATCACTAGCCGAGTGGTGTTACCATCAAACTTTCAACCATCTGTACATTGCCATTTTTCTCGTCTACCATTTTTTTATGCATTTCTCGGTACGATACAACTAATAACCCATCTATCTGCTGCACTTAAACACGTGATTATTCGAATTGTTGAATCCCATGTGCTTTTGTAAAGATTAGTGACTGGCATCCGTTTGTGGCCTACACATAATAGTGAGGTGAGGTATCACCTAAACCAACGAAATCGGGAATGACGTTGAACAAATATAATAGGCTCCCCAGTTGGTTCTCGTGGATGAACGCATTCCCTACGCGTCTTGCCTTTCACTTTGTTTTCTTTTTCTGAAATTTCTTAGTGGGGTGGCATAGCTACCCAAACATAACCCAATAATGTCTACTATATATGGTTCTCAAAATTTCCAATCTGCCCAATAGTAAACGAATATTATTGAGATGTAAATTTGATGGGTTGTTGTTGTTGTGAGGTAAAGTAATATACCTACCGCGCATCACGAGGTTAAGAGAGTAAGAAATAAAAGGAAATGTGTTATGTTAACCCATTTTGGGTAATGCATATAGTGTTTAAGAAATTGTGTTTAATAAGGTAATGGGAAATTGGGGGTGGGTGGTGGTATAATTGATGAGTGCATTGGCTTGCGTATCTGATGATGATGATGATGATGATAATGGCAGTCACAAGAAGAAGCAGTAGAGGAGACAGAGAGAGAGCAGAGAGAGAGAGAGAGAAAGAGAAAGAGAAATAAAAAGGGACTGGTGAGAGGTAATGAGGAAACAACATGAAGGTGTGGGGAGGTGGTGGTGGGTCTCTCTCTCTCTCTCTCTTTCTCTTTCTTTCTTGTGTGTGTGTGTTTGCTGCAAAAGAATCAAAACACTATAGCTATACCTATCTAACTCTCTAACCCAACCTCTACTCACTGCACATTCATTCATTCATTAGTGGGCACAACACAACACAGCACCACCTTTTCTTTTGACTCTTCCCTCCCTATTCACATCCATCTAGGCCCCACCCCTTCTTCATCTCTTCTCATCACACTTTCTTCACAAATTCATTCACTAATCATTCTTTCCTCGAATCATGGAAACTCATACATATACCTACCTACCTACCTTCCTTTCAGATCCATCACTAACCTCCCAATTTAACTCCATGCATCGCCATTTTAACCTTTCCCAACAACTACAATCAAAAACCTTAAACTTGGACCAAAGCAAAACATTAAGAGAAACCAAAAACCCTGCATGTAAAATGTATTACGTGTTCCTTTTTCTTATCAGCAATTACCTAGGTAGAGCGAATGCCACCATTACCATACATAACTTTTCTACAAAATCAATTCATCGGTGGTATATATAGATAGATGATGTCATGCAAACGTGTTTATTGAAGTAAAAAGATAGTGTAAGAAATGGATTGAGATATGCATGGTGTCATTTTTGTTGTTCACGGATTTAGCGAATGATGATAGTAATTTTGTTTATCCAAGTCGGGAATTAAGGTAGATTGTGAAATTAGGTGCTTAAAAATGAAGTTAGATTTGAATGGGATAGAAAGAAAGTGTGGATTGTGGCCCAAGGAAATTAAATGTGTAGAATAGAAATATTTGGAAACGGGAAGTGGACCACAGAGGAAAAGTTGACCCCATTACAGGAGAAGTGTTGCAATGGGATTGAATTAAATAATCCAAAATTATGATGCGTTGCCTTCTGAAACGATAAAGAAAGGGTTGCTAGCTCCCAAAATCCGTGACCGGAATGAGTATGGAGCAAAAGCATGTTGAGTTAAGAACAATTTTTACTGAATACCCCAAGGCAGAGGACAGTGGTCCCCCGATCCAACGGATGAAAGCACAGGTACCATATTCATAATAATAGTACTGTGCCCATCACATCATGCATCACTCTTTTCGTTTTCACTGGGTGAATTCATTTGCACACTTGGTGCCATCAAAATTTCCTCCTCACCATACGTACCAATACCCTCTTACTATTTATACCAACTCACCCTTTGCTTTTGCCCAATGGATCACTAACCTAATTAACTGCAACGCTATCTGCTGCTTAATTAAATTAAGAACCACCGTTAATTAGTAGAATATGGCTGCATTTTCTTTGGAAGACGTGAGCAAATTAAGATACTTATGCAAACATGTCCATATCTTTTCTTTTTTTTTTCTTTTCCCAATATTTCCACATATTTCGTCACTCGAAGTTATTTTCAATCTATGTGATCTTCAAATAAAATGTGGTAAATAACCACGTATATGTTTCCTTTACTTGACGCCATTACTTGGAAAAATTTATAGCCGGCCAGAATAATTTTGAAGGCAAAGAAATGCAGGTATATAGATCTGGCAAGCGAGTGATGTGAAATGATTTAAAGAAAATAATATGAAGGATGTGGAAATGGAATTCCTGCCATACAATTGGAATAGAGAAAAGTGGCGGTGCGATAGGGTTGACATTCTCTCCATGAACAATATTGAGATTCATAATGCATAGGTGGTAGAGCAGAAATTCAATATAAATAGTTTAATTAATGCATATAACATAAAGTCAGAAACGAATATATAATAGGGTTGAGATTATAACTATATATATAAGTATTTGTAGAATGATAGTATAATTCGACGTGTAGCAAGGCATTAGTAAACTTAAGTTAAATTTTATTAATCGTTTGAGGGTTTGAGGCTTATAAGAGAAATTGAGAGCAAAGAGAAAGCGACATGTAAAAAAGAAGGATTATGTTATGATGCAGAGGCAGAGCAATTATATTATAAGAAAAAATGAGTTGGTTTATAACTAGCGACGAAGCAAACTATAAGTTAAGATATACAGAAGGCACGATGAGGACCGTTCTCTGGTTTTGAATTATAGGAGTTTGTCCTTACTTAGAAGCAACAAATTAAAAAAGAGTGTGATTAGTTTGAAATTAATAGTGTTAGATTCTCTCTCTGTCTGGAGGGTTTCTCCGTCGTGATCATGGACTCATCTTCACGGGGACCATGTTAAGGGAAGAGGGAATCCATCAACATGACATGGCATGGCATGGCATGCAATGACATGTTATGTTGACTTTGGATGCAAAGAAAGAAGGGAAGGTGGTGATGAGGTGGCAATGGAATATATGGAGTATGTGATTATTCCAACTACAAAAAAACTTTTAGATAGCTTCTTTGCTTCTTCTTCTGTGTGGAGTTGGTGGCAAGGAAGGGGAAACAGAGTTGTCCCTCCCAAATTAACTTATTTAGCTTTATTCTTTTTTCTTTCCACATCAACATAACTTTAAAAAACACTGTTAGCTATTTTTATTCTTCAGTTACTTCTACAGTCTTAATAATTCTCTTATTCTAGTGTTTTGTTTGTATATATATATATATACACAGAAAATAAACATTTTTTTTCTTTTCAAGAGTTCAAGTTTTATTCTGTTTTTTCTTCTATTTCCACTAAGGACCATGTTAACTTTGACCATCATAATTTTGTGTTTCAACAAAAATGACTTCATGAGTTTATATGTTCTATTTTTATGAATATGAAAAATGTCACTTTTTTTTTTCATTTTTCTATACCTTAAACAATAAAGTCAACAATTTAAAACCAGACTAAGATATATAATATATCATTTTTCATCGTTATTTATACAGTAATAAATGAAAATTCAGTTTGTAAAGAAGTTTTGTTGAGCTAACCTGCTTAGTAGACAGTTTTATGATAAAGGGGTTCGAGATTGTCTCAAAGAATAAATATGACAATATTCTTTTATATTAATAAACAATAAATATGAAACATATATACTAACTAAACACCAAATATCTAATATTCAAGTACTTCAAAGAACATATATCGAGAGTTTTCCCCTGTAAATAACCAATTTGGGTTTTAATTTTTTATTTTATAAATAATCGCTTGTATTAATTTTTAATTTGGTGTTCAACTAACCCCCTCCCACTATATTGGAAATAAAAGAATACAAGTTTAAATAAGACATCAAATGTGATACTTTGATTTGATTGGAAAGTCCAAACATAAAATGTGTTATATTGACTAACTACAACCATTTTTAATTTCAAATATTCCTTTTCCCATTTTTAGTATAAATATATAAATTTAACAATTTTGATAGAGAGTAAAATATAATTGACAAAAAGATAACATTATCATAAACTTTAAAAATGATAAATAAATAAGTAAATAAAATTTCAAAACAGCCGAAAAGAGATAAAAATAACAATATGTTTTTTCTTGAAGATATAAAATTAAAATTTGAAATACAAAATTGAGTACATCATATTGAAATAACAATATATTCTCTAATAAAATTAAATTTTAATAATTAATGTCAATGTTTACTAAGACAGAAGGTCTGTAAATATTATACTTAATACTTATCAAATACAACTTCAACTAAAATAATAATAATAATAATAATAATAAATATTGCACTTAAATTTATTTATCTTTAGAAAAAACTTTCACTCTGATAAAATTCATTTTCACTTTAATCATTAATGGAAACTAATAATTAATATCAATATTAATTAAGCAAATTATGAAAGTATTATTTCAATTAAAATATCAAACAAAAGGTTAAACATCTTATTTAACAATCTAAATCAAACCAAATTTTACATATTTTAATAAAATCAAAGCATACAACTTTAATATATAATTATCATATTACAGTCATCCCAAAATAAAATAAACTAACATACAAATATAATATATGACCAACTAAAAGTTTTTCAAGAGGAAAAAAAGGCTATATATCAGAAATTGTAATTAACAAACTAAACAGTTGCATCTCTTCCTTCTTGTGCTGGCCCAGCCATAAAATCTTCAATTGCTCACACCAATTAAATAGATGATCATTATAAAAGAAAACAGACACTAGAAAACAAAACATAGAGAAAAAGGGTAAGCCAATGTAATTAAAAAAATAAATCATTTGTAAATGAAGTTACGCAAGTCATACATAATCTATCATTCAAATTCATATAAAGACTCAAATATATGACTTGATTATCCAAATAATGGCATTGAAATCGGATCCTGGTAAGTTGTGCACTCTTAATGGTATCTCATGCTATGTAGAGTGGTAGACAAAGAGTTATACTTTACCACATACAATACAATGTTAGTCCGTTAACACCTTTGATCAAGGTAAAACCCCTAAGACTTGGACTTCACGCTCCTCTCATCACATACTTCATTCATTTCTAATTGTGAGAATTTGAATGGTTATTAGAGCGTCAGGATAACTTCCAACCGGAGCTCTACAACAATACATACACTACATAATCCACTATTAATTCTCCTTGAAATAGTATCAACAAGTTATAATTCATCAATTCCATTTAAATAAATCATTCATAAAAGTTACCAAGTATTTAAAGTAAATCAGTCAACATTTGCTCCATTTGCTCAGGTTTTGATCCACTCGCTCAGTGAGCACGTCTTCTTGCTGGGCGAAAAATACATTTTCGTCCAATGATATTGCTCCCCAGTGAGTGTATCATTGGGACTCCAGAAGAAAACATCCATCAATATCATTGAGCCCCTGACTTAGAGTTCACCCAGCGAGCAAATGCTTGTCCAACAACTTCCAAGACAGTGATTTCTTGTCTTAGAATTCGCCCAACGAGTAATTGTTCATCCAGTGACTTCCAAGACAGTGATTCCCTCTCTTAGAATTCATCCATCGAATTTGCTCGCCTAGCGAGTCTCAAAGTGTATTCTCAAAGTCATTCTAAACAATCCAAGAACCTTTACAAATACCAAGCATATCTCAAACTCAAGCTTATCACAAACATCAATTGTAATACAAAACATCAACATTTCTATACGGATAGAATTTAAACACTTAAATGCCATAGCTTTCATATATAACAAATCATTATACATTTCAGATACAATCAATCACAGTACAACCATACAATCTATAATTCTAACATGTTTGAAACTTAAAATCAACAAAATTAGTTTTCCTTATATGTGAGACAACTAAAAAAGTACCAAAACCCCCCTTCAAAGCTACGAAGCTCACAACTCAACCTAGGAACAACATAAACATGATCAAGAACATCATCAGAACCAATGATCAGTGAAAAAACATAGGAGAAACTCAAATGACACATGCGGGCTAAAATTTCCCCCACACACACAAATCAAAACTAAATAAGAGAAAATGACAGAAAATCAACTTATTCAATTCGAAAAATTGATCGGACAAAATTAGAGAGTTTGTCTTAGGGATCATCTAGCGTCTCGGATCTTCAAACAAATGAATACAAAAGTGAGGAATATAGAATGGAGAGAAGGGAGAGAATTTTAGAGGATAAGTTTTGAGAGAGATGAGATGTTTATAACTAACGAAACTCGTTTATAAAATTTCTTTTTATGCTTTTACAGTTTAATATTAAAATAATCAAATATTCATTATTTTAAACAATTTATCAATTCTAAAATAATATTTTCTAAATTATCACAAGATGCGAAATGAACATTTTTATCTGGCACAATGTTTTATTATTTGTATGCCAAAAAAAATCACACATCACAATTATTTTTTCTTAGATAAAAAATAAAAGATAATACTAAATACAAAATAATGAGCTATAAGCTGGAATTATTTTAAAAATATTTTCTTTATAAAGGTTATTTTAAAGAAAACCGGAAGATGTACGTATAAAAATTAACGTGATCGTTGAATGTACCTCTAGAAAATGTATCTGATGAAAGAGAGGTAACGCATAGCATAGGGTATATCTCTAGCATAACTTGTTGAACCATAAATACGGTTCCTATGGGTTCCAATAAAACAAAAGCTATAAACACATGCCGGAAAAGCAAGGGGACCTTTGTGAAAAGAGAAGAAAGAAACAAGTGGAACTCAAAATTTTAAAAGGTGAAGTGGACCCATCTAACAAATCTTAAATCATGCTTTTCTTCTTTCTAATGAAAACATTATCCAATTAAGATGGATCCAGATTCAACACCAATCTTTCATTAAATGACCCCATCTTTTGTTTTCTTTCCAACAATACATTGTTCATGATTTAACATACGCGATTAAAAAATAATAATAATTTGTTGAGCTAAGCTGTATTTAATTTGAACCACATAAATATCTCATAGGGGATGTGAAGAATATATGATATGCATGTAAAAGTAGGCTTCAGCAAGATAACTTTCTTCTCTCTTTTTTTCTTCTTTTCCTTTTAATTTTTCTAGAGGATTTTGTTTTAGATTCTTGGTTACCTCTTTATGTGGGCATACAACAGAAGACAAGCACGGGTCTGCCATGGAACACCACTAACATAAGAAACGATCACCAAGAATTTCCCTATACATAATTAAAGATCAGAAGAATCGTGTGAAAATCTTGGTTTTCTTAATTTCTCTCTCTTCCATTCAGAGCATTTTCAAACTAACCTAATGGAACTTAACTTATTTATCTAGAAAAACGAGACCCATTAATAACGTTCACGCGTCAGACGCACACATGCAAATAACAACCAACTAGTAAAGAAACACTACCTCCCTCTCTTTTCTGTCCCTCTCATATGTATGATTCTTGCAGCTTTTTTTTCTTAGAATCAAACCCCATCTCACCAACACGTAACATTCATATCCCCAACACATAACATGAACATCTACATACATGCTACATCTACTTTTTTTTTTTCACTTTTCTTTCTAAATTACTTTAGTAAATTCAGATCAAAAGTTAAAACTAATAATTAAGTCTTATGTTTAACAATATGGTATTTTTTTTTATAAATATATATATAGGTCTATTATTTGATGACTAGGAAGAAGGTACACGTGAAAGTATAAAACAGAATTACGATAAAGTTGAAAGTCACTATCTTTCTCTAATAGGTCTGATGAGAGTGTTGGAGATATTAGGAAAAGAGGTATATCTATATGTTATTTGTGCAGTTTGTTATCCTTGAGGTTTTTGAACAGCTTTGGTTTTGGCTTGGTTTGAAATTGGAGAAGTTTGTACTAAAATTATTGTTGTGACACGTTTGGTCGAAGTCGTTTTCCTGAGAAGAAATAGGTTGCATAAGGGATGGGAAAAGGAAAAAAACAAGAAAGAAAGAACAGGAGGCAATATTAATTAGAATATGTAGATGCGGATGTGGTGGAATGTGATACAAGCATAAAAACCTACCTTGGAGTCCTAAACATACAAAACAAAAGGATTCCATGTGGGACTCTCTCAGAACCAGCATTCAAAACTTTTTTCTTTACAGTTCATTTAATTCCTCTAGCTAAAGGGAGGAAGAAACAGAAATTGACCAAACTTGCATGCTGTGTTTGAGAAAGAATAAATTCAATGCATCTATAGAGACCATCTCATTCATGCATCTTCAATGGTGATCATACATTATTCAAAAAAAATAAAAATCTACCTGCACAAAAACACCGTTTTCTATATACAGAAGACTTGTGCAACCGAAATTCTAGACCAGATAAACAAATATAGACATTTCATCACCCTTAGGTGCTTTAAGGTGGTTTTTCTTTCTCTTTCAATTATAGCAGACAAATGAAAAAAAATAAAAATCAAAACTTGATCTTCATGGTGACACGAGAGAGAGAGAGAGAGAGAGAGTTTGAAGAAATTTTGTGACCATACAAAAGTGGTAGTGTGGCAGGAATTGAAAGATAGGTTTTTGGATGATTTGAAGTAAAGTAAAATTGACGAATTGGCATATATACCAATCTCTTTTGTTTAAAATAAATGATTTAGTGTTATAATGAGTTAAAAAGATGAATTAATTTAATTATTGTGTTAGTGTGGTGTGAGTGGGAAGGGTGAATTTTAGTATATGAGTAGTAGATAAGATGAGGAAGGGTTTGAATTTGTTTTGTTTCCTTTCCTTTGCCTCCACGTTGCTTTGTTGCCTTCATCACCCTCCCTCTCTGTCATTGCCATAATTCATCCCTTCACTTATTTTGGCACGTATCCCAATTCACTCAATATTATTATTTCCTCACCTACCTCTGCATTGCATTTTCCCATCAAACCAAACTTAACAAATTCATATCATCTTTATGCTCTCTTTCTTTCACCATAAAATCATCATAATTCATTCACATTTTAAAATGCAACCAACATGTGACATTATTGAATCACAGGTTTTTCATACATGAGATCACATTATTTTTTAAATTAACAACAGCATTGAAGAGTAAATGAGTATTAAGTGGCGTTTGGGGAAGCAGAGATGGAACATCCCAAACTAAATAAAATAGTTGATTTGGGACCCACGCATGATACACGGGCTAAAGTACTAAGCTAAAAGGACCATATTAGGTACACTGGTATCCGACCCACTGATAACCCTAATTAATTGGATCCAATTGTCCTTTCCGTCACAAATTGTTAGGGCCCCAATCTTTCATGCATTTGTATGATATCCCTTTCGCTCATTATGCAATGGGTGACCAGGGATATCAAACACATCATGTGACTAACATGTGACTTCGTACATGTGGATGGCAAAAACTAACAGTACAAATTTTAGTGTACATGTAAGATCCGTGGATCTAATCTTTGTCCCCCGTAGTTTGTTTTTGGCACAACCCTCTTTACTAATTCTCTCAACATTTTTAGATCTAAACTTTTCTTCTCTTATCACTCTTACCCAACAATTAATTAATCCTCTTTTTCTCGATAAATCATTCTCAAAACAACTCATACTGCACTCTTCCATATTCCTTCCACATATGCTTACACAATTCTAATCATGCACTTATTATTGGAATTTATACACAATTAATTTAAAACTAAACCAATCAATCAATCAATCAGAGGCGTCTCAGCAACCACAGTCAGAGTTTTATTTCCTTCATTACAGTTGCTTTCAGATGCAAATGCATTGATCATTGCAAATACAACCACTCAACCTTCCTGCACATATATATGCCCAACTCACATGATTGAATTTCTGTCAAAAAAACCAATTATTTATGTTATCATTATCAATACATAGAACTGTGGATTGTGGCTTGATGGTGCACGATTTAAGATCCATTATACTTCTTCTACCTTCTCAATTCAAATAGTTTATTAACCCCTAATTACATGTTATGTGTCTTTGACTAATAATGTTAACTAGTAATGGAATAGTTGTATAACATGTGTGACACTTTGGTCACAAACAATAATAATGATAGTATCTTCACAAAAACAAAAACTCAACATGATGGGTAGAAAAGGAAAAGGTATTTTATTTTGTGTTAATCCTGAATAAGATGAATAAGCACGTTTTATTTATTTGGAGGAGCTTGAATGATACAAATATAGGTTAGGCATTATTGGGGTTTACGTATGTATGAAGTCCACTAACCAAATATGAAATAGTTGTAAAAACGACGTTGGGGGGTGTGGGACAACTATGCACGCACCATTGCACCAACACCTCTCAATCAAAGCTTCAAATCTAGATAACAATTCCTCATGTACCTCATGAAATCCAATTCAATATCAACCTTTATTGTCTCCTTTGATCGTGATCTAGGATCACCATTGCCTCCCAAATTAGTTTTCTTGAGTGCTTATGCGCATTCAAATTCAAAGAGATAACGTCAAGTGGCTCTCTAACAAAATCTTATTTTGCCAACTATTTCCTTAAAAACAAAATGGGAATCTCGAGCATACCACATAAGAGATAATAATACTAGATTACAAGGTATATGCCATTTCATTAGGACTTTTATTTAAGATGGAAATAAAGATACCAAGTGAAAAATACCAAACAAAAAAGAGCTCTACAATATTATTCTTTGGCCCTTTAAAGTACTAAACACAAGGAAAAAGTCAAAAGTAGTATAAAATGACTGAATTGTTGTAAACCTCAATTCCAAGAATCTTTAAACCTAATCTCATCGCATGCCCAGCGTACAATTTCAGAATTTCGATCATGATTGAGTGCTTTATATATATTGGGTTAGCTTAAAAGCATTATTCAAGTGACATATAAACATATACAACTAAAAGAATATAAGAAAAAAAAAATGGTACTACTTAGCTGAAATCGTGCAAATTCTTTAGGTTGGGGGTTGCCAAATCGTTATCCGAATTCTAAAATGTCTTGTCTTGTATGCCTCCTAAATAAGGCTGCTTTTACATGAATGGTTTGATTCTTGGATCAAGTTAAGCTAAAGTTAAAACCCAGACAAATCTCTATCAAACTTTTATTTACTTTGATTATAAAATATATATATATAAACCCGTTGGAGCAAAAAGGTGAAAAGCAAAATCGAGAAATTGTTTCAAACGATGCCATTATTATGATGTCCATTACGGAGATTATAGTGTCTATAATCTAAGAGGGTGTTGAATTGATTGAAGGATTGTGATGAATATATAGAGTAGGTGAAAACAAGTAGAGTTTGTGGAAAGGTTAACCCGCGTTTGGAATTTGCTGTGTTTGAATCCCTTTTATAACACGTCGTGAAGGTGTTTGAGGAATTGCCAAAATTTCTGCAACCCTTCTTTGACTTCATCCCGCAAAACCCAATTGCGCCGTGTCAATGAAGCATTACATTACTATAGGCATATTATTATAATTACAATTAATTTATAATTATTATTATTATTATTATTAGGCATTTGTTAATTAAGCAGGAGGGTAGTGATAATTGATGTTTGATAATGAAGGAATACATGTTTGGTTGTTTCAGTTACAACTGTTGAAGAAATGGAGGGTGTGGTAGGGACCATGTAGCATAATGAGATGTGCTTAATTTCTTGAATCTAAGCTTTTTAATCTCATTTCCATTGTCCCCACTCTTTGCCTTTCTTTAATTTTGTCATTTTCACATTAGCTTAGGTAATAATGATAAATATCCCTCCCAAACAAAAATAAACAACTCAAACATGTCTGACCTAGTTAATTAATTTCATTTATTTTTTTATAAAGAAAAATAAACCATCATCATTAGGTTCCTTCTTCAAAATGCTAAATGTTAAATACATTTACCCTTAAATATTGAGTATTGACCACTTTAATTAGTGAGGGTCTAAAGGAACTTTAGTGGCCATTTACAAGTTTACAATTCTTGTAAAAAAATTAATAAATAAATAATCACCAAGATTATGACAAGAACAAATTGAATTAGGTCATTCATGGTTATCATCCCTCTCAACAACTACAGAAAGACCTTGGTCCAAATCATCTATTTATCATTATCCAACTCCTTTGATTATAACTTACAAACCTCTTTGTGTTTGTTAGCTTTTAATAAACTTCCGAGGAAGCTATGTACAAGTTCTGAACGATTTGTTAAACAATTTGTACAAGTTGTTCAGAAAATAAATTTTATACAAGAAACAATAAAAATTTGTTTTCGTTCATTCTTAGATAATTTAATATAAAAAACAGACATCTATATATAGTTTGTGTAACTTTTCTTTAGCTAAGGTCAAATGTTGTTTCAACTGGAGTAAGGTGGTAAAGATTGTAACATTGAAGTATGTATAAAAAGGAGTCAAAAGGTAAGAAAATTAGAGGTTGATTCACATGTGATTACTTTGTTTCTTACTTTTATAAACAGTGTTTCATTTCTCACCTAATGGTATCATTTTGGTTTGCAAGACACGTTTTTTGTTGACCCCATAATTGTGTGAAGATTGTTGTTTGACATTAATTATATGATCCTAATCTTTGTTTTACACACTAATGCCTGGTTGGATCAAGACATGGCTGAAGCAATGTATTTTGAAGACTTATGGTAACTCTGGGTATCAACCCAAAACATCAACTAAACCCACCAATTTTTATATTTAACTGAATTAACTTAACTTTGGAATTACTATTCGCACCACCCATCTTTTTATTTTCTAAAAATACTCCTAATAAATGCTCATTTTCTCATTTTTCACAAATTCATATCTTTTATATTTTTTAATTATAATTTTGAAAACCATGTTACATATTTTTGTAACTATATAAATAGACTTCCGAATTTTTATTTTTGAAGATAAATACATTTCTAAAATTATACTACCAAGAAATTCAAAATTATATTTTTTTAGTTAAATTTTCAGCACAAATAAGAAATCGTTTTTTTTTATATAATTCTACAACTGCACACTTTTCAGAATTTTATTTTTTATTATGTTTTAGAATATATTTAACTACTTTTTATTTACTTTTTAAACGTAAACATATTTTTAGTCTTTAGAATTGAATAATGTTTTTTAATCCTAATAATTTTTTTATTCTTATTAAAATTAATTTTTTTTATTCGTTATAAAATAAATAATTTTGAGTTAATTCCTATTAAGTATATTCTTGAATTCTTTCCCAGCAAAATCAAGATTTGTATATATTTTATTAAAATAAATAAATAAATAATACTTATTTTATAGATCTTAAAATGTTTTTAAAGTACCGAATAGTAAAATCATATCATAAACACTATATATTACTTAAAATCGTCAATTGTCCTATACATGAAAGTGTCACGTAATATATTAATAAAGTAGTGATTTTTAATTTCAGTATTTTATCACGAGAAGATGCTTTATTAACGATCAAGTTTAGTGATCAAAAGTTTGTTAGTCACTGTAATGATCAATTTAGATATCAATTTACAAAATAAAGAGTTATTGGTTACTAAATAGTTGTTATTATGAATAAAAAATAATAATTAGTCTCTAAATTGGTTTCTAAAATTTAGCTACCAAGGTTTTAGCTACCAAAGAAAATTTGTTAGTAAACATTAGTTACCAAAGTTTTTGCTATCTAAAGAATTAGATTCTAAATTCATCTCTCATTACTTAGTGATCAATTTAACGACCAATTATTATTGTTTATTCATAATAGTGACTATTTTAGTAATTAATAATTTTTTATTTTATAAATTAGTATCTAAATTAGTCACAGTTATTAACAACTTTTTGTCACTAAAATGAGTTGGTAATAAAATATTTTATTGTAGTGTTTGAAATGAGTTGAAAAGTAAATTATAAATATATCAAAATATGTTTTTATTATTTTTGGAGTTTAAATCTTTTTATTTATATTATTTTATATTTATTAACCATTTAAGTGATTTGTTAAAAATATAATTCAATAAAGGAGTTTAATGGTGTACAAAATTTACAACTTTAAGAGAATTTTAGTTAATTTTGTGAAAAGCTCAAGAGAAACCAACAATAAATGGACTTCCAAAACCATAATTTTGGAAATTTCCAATAAATTTTCTGGAAATATAATTTCAGAATCGAAAATGCTTTATTTTAGCGATAAATTAAAATGATTCATAAGAGTAGTTTTGTAGAACACAGCAGTTCTAATTTAGAAAATACGTAACGTCCACATGTATAATTTCAAAATATACAAAGAATTCTGAAAGTTCTATTTAGAAAAATTAATTTTTGTATGATTTATAAAAAAAAAAAGATATATATATATATATATATATATATATATATATATATATATATATATATATATATATATATATATATATATAAACATTTTATAAAGGAGTTGATAGCCACAAATCATTATTCTTGATGTGATATTTAGCTGCTGTTCAAGAATATAAGCACAAAAAAGTATTAACCAGCATGTGTGTAATGTAAGCAAAACTTGTATTTTTGTAGCTGAATTTTTTAGATGACTTTTAATTTATTTATGGAATTGAAGACGAGAACTCGTATATATTGATGTAAAAAAAAAAAAAAAACTCATGCATAGTGTTTAACCAACCAAACTAAATTTCTTTAATAATATATTATCCTCTCTCCATTATATTTTATCAAAATTTAAAATAATATCAACTTTATACCTCTAAAAAATTTTACAGGGTCCTGTTTGATGCACCTAGTGAATCACCATCTTGTTAAATAGAAAAAAACGAGACTGAATGGATTAAAAATAATGTGAATTTCACATAAATTAAGTTCTCGAAGAGTTGACTTTAGATTTAAATAAAATAAAAAACGTGTGAAAACCTCATTTTGAATAAAGAAAATAATCATCATTATAGAAAGAGACTTCGTTGGAAAAAATCTAAAGTTTACTAGGATAATTTTTGTGACTTGAAAGAATCATTTTCGGTTGTGATTCACACATAGCCAAAAAAACATTATTTTTTTTTACAAGTTTGTTAAAACCATAGTTCAAATTTGTTAAAAACATATTCTTTTACAAGTTTATCAGTCCCAAACATTAAATTATGGTAACATTATCAAAGCATGATATTCTGTTATTGGGTGATTAGTTTGTAGCATGTAACATGTGAGTGAGTTGTACATACTAATTCCACCTAATATCTTTAACTCTTATGCCATGAAATAAGGTTTTTCTGTCTACACATTTCAAAGCACAATTTGATGCTTTATTTTTCTTTGATGGGTAAAAGTTTTTGTGAAACTGTTTTGACCTTTAGGGATGCCATCAAATCCCTAACAGTACTGTTGAAAATTATAGAGCAACCATGATTCGTATGACCTAGAATTCATGATGCTTGGCTGTACATACACATGGCTTACTTTTTCAAAAGAAGAATAATCAAAACAATCCCCAGAAACAAAAATCATACTCCAAAGTTAAGGTTTATGTAAATATCTGTTTTTTATTTTATTTTATATGTGTTGGATCCATGCGAAATTCTTAATATTTTCCACAAAAAAGTTATAGTTGTGTGGCTTGAAACCAGCAACATATTTGGTTGAATCTAGAATACTTGTAGATGGAAAGCATGAACAATGTCAGGTCCCATAATGTAGAGTAGAAAATGGATTTAATATATTTTTGTTTGTGTTATCAAGAAGCTATAGAAATATGCATAATTGGAGTGTTGATAGAGTTATTTGCACCACAAATTACCGATGCTAAAAAGTTAAGTAAAAGTGAGATGACGTTGATTATGTGATAAGCACTTGGCACTTTGGATAGGCTCTTTTGTAGTGTGTGTTTCTTTTTTTATTTGTGGTGGGCTAATAATATAGTCTATAATGAATGAACATCTTATAATAGAGAATCATTATGATGATCAAGGGATTGAGAAAATGGGGTTTGATAAATTAGCAGAGAGAGAGAGTATGAAAAGTTGATGTTGAGATGAGTATAGCCATTGAAACTTGAAGGAACTATTGAGAGCATGTGTAAAGGGGGAAAAAACGTCCTTGAAAGTTTCATTCCCACCAAGAAAGTAGTTGTGGATCGAGAAGAATGTGAGAGAATAAAGCAAGAAAAAAAAAAGGTCTTCTATTCTACATTAAGAAACCCACATAGCCAAAAAGGCTATACCGATATATGAAAAGTTGGGAGGAGAAAAGAAATGCCGAAAGATGGAAGTTTTGTGTCTCAACGGAGCCTCGAAACCAATCTAGGATTCTTTTGACGCAAGAACCAACAAGCCTAATCAATGGATGAGTCTTTGATTCAAAGATAAATAAACTATGCATAATGATCGAGTGTTTGATTTGATTTGATTGCCCCATTGAAACTAGAATTGTTGGTTCTGAAAGCACTGTGGTGTGGTGCACGTGTAGTGGCACTTTGAAGGAGTGAGTGATGGAGGTAATTAGAATTAGGTAGACGTTGTTTCAGTGTTATTACCACTAATAAATCATATCCTAAAACCAAAGACTTCTCCCTTCTTGTTTTGTCGGTTGCCCAAACATTAATTATTGAAGAGGGAAGAGCACATATTCTGAGTGGTTTCTTCACTTCTAAGGTGGTGAACAGAGGAAAACATCCATAGGCATAGGGGCAGGAATATGTACGGTATGCTTTTCATCACCTTCTTAGCTTTAACCTATTGACCCACTCACTATCTTCGCACCCCTATCCAATGTAAGCTATTATGCAGCTTTATCTTATTCCCTTCAAAACTCAATATCAGATTACTCACATTTCAGACAACCCTTTGGGTATTCACTGCTGGAATATAATCTGCAATCCCTCAAACCCAAACTCTACAACTAATTCCAGGACCAATGAGCACTGCTATATCTCAATTTCTAATATCTTAGATAATTTCCCGACAATAACAGATTTCATAGTGCATCGTCCTTTTAGCCTGTAACATCCAATCACAATATCAGTGACAATATTCGATTTAGTTTGAATGGATATCACCCTGTAACGACATTAACAACGCTAAAATACCGAAATATGAACAGGATTTTGCCAAATAAAATGAGACAGCTGCAACGTGACAATGTGTTTTGACAGCGTCAGAAAGTAGGGTAGAAATTAATAAGGACAGAGGAATAGCAATAGTGGAAACTACTCATCTATTCAATTACTATAGTCTTGACATTGTAGCCGATGTCTTTAGAATTGAATGAGATGTTAACGTTCACCAAATTCAAACAGCAAACTTTTCAAGTCATGATTTGATAAATCAAATCCGCAATTGAAATGAATAACGTAGAAACTGAATATAATCTGTTCACACTTCAACCGGTTTATGTGTGCAGATTTATTTTTAAAACATTAATTAAAGGGCATCTTCCTAGAACACAACATTTATATTTGTGTCCTTCAAGGTAAATCTCCACGTTTAAGAAATCTGGCCTCATAAGTGCTCCACATCCGCAAAGGTACAAAAGTGTTTGTCTATCATGTTGAGAGTTTCTTGATCAACTTCGGCGGTGGTAACATATTTCGGTAAAGTAAAATCCAAATCTTTAAGATCTGGTACCTCCTCACTTTCAGCAGTTTCATTCTCAATAATTTCATTGTCTTTAAGATCTATCGAGCAAGAGCCTTCGTGAAAATTGAAGATTTGGGACTTCATCTCTAAGCACAACTTTAAATCCTCCACAGTTCGGGCTTTATTAATCTTATCCATAAGATCACTTATAGCTGATAACCTTTCCATTTCAATTCCCATGTCAATTCCCTTTCCCCTTTTTGAAGCTTGATTACCTTCATCATCAATTGATTCATTCGTGTCACCATCTACAGCACTTTTCTCGAGCTTCTCTAATCCCTCATCTACAATTTGTTGTATTCTCGTTCTCAAACCATCACTTCTCGTAGAGTTTGATCTTAGCTGCAATTTGAACTCAGGGATCATTGTCTCATTGCTCTCCATTGGACTAGGATTAGAATCCAAAGCAGAGGATACATCATCATCATCCAACGACTTCACAGCTAATACTTCTTCCAGTAAATCAACATTCTGCATGTATCGGTCAAAAGCTTCATTTTCCACTTCAATATTCCGTTCCTTGTATTCCTGTAACTTGGCAAATCTCCATTCGTTGATAGCTACAGCATCCTGTAATCATCACATTGATATTATTTTCATACAACATACAGCACACCAAAATCATAGTACAACTAAACCAAGCATAGTTAAGTATGGTAAACCTTTCTAGTCAATGGCTTCTTCGAACGCAGTGAAAGGTGTAAATTATTGAACTGAGCAAAACTATTAGAAAGTTGTCGAAGTGATGCAACTCTTCCTGCACTTCTGAAATAAAAGGCAAAACAAAATCCTCTGCTCAGGGGGAATAGAATAATTCGAAACAAGTTTTAAGTGCTGATTGTATAAAATTAACAAGTTACTGGAAGTTCAAGAAAAGTACTGCTTTAAGAAAGTGATCAAATATAACAATATAATGCAAAAAAGGAACACAAAATATTGAGCCATTCCTGTGCGGTAAAATATCAGAAAATTGTAAACAGTCAACTAGTAAAGAGGGGAAAAAAAGTAAAGAACTAGACTCTATTTTTTAAAATAAATTAAACATGTTTCCAGTGAACCCAGCAAGTTTAAAATATAAACTAAAAAAATTTATGCAGTGCACATGTAGAGTGCTAGTGCTTATAACGTACGTTGATTGAGGTGGTTCTAAGGGCTGGTGGTCATGTGAAGAGGTACCGGATGAGGGTGTCTTGTCCGGAAACGTCGAATTAGCTTTTAACACTGCATTCAGCATAAGAAATCAGAGTGAACGATCAGGAAAATAAAAAAACTGTTAGGATCTTAATTAGGGAAAATATGAAACAAAAAGAAACTTATCAAGAGAATTTCAATCTTGGGAATAGCTTGACAGAACAATCATCTTTTTTTAATGATTTTCTTATTTCACGTCTTATTTTTACTGCTGCTTGCTAAACAATGTACACCAAAACACCCCCCCCCCCCCCCCTCCACCAATTCATAAGTACAGCTCCACTAAAGCTGTGAAGTACTGGAATTGATACAGGAACAGAGGTACAATAAAATTTCTAAACCAGGAAACCCACAAAGGGGATCAAGTAGCACCACTACAAGTTACACTGAAATTATCGTACGAATTCTGAACTCAACTGTAGATTTGAGAACACGGGCATTTTTAATGGTAAGAGTTAAGCAATATTTACGTTCCCCCACCAAATCTGAGTGTAGGTATACACATTGGTACAGGAACAGAAAGAGAGATGGAAAAAAAGGATATTAACTTGCACTGCTACATGTTACACTAAAATTAGGATAAGAACTCTCAATTTAGACAAAAAAACTATGTACCATACAGAAAAATATCAAAATTTTGGCTGACTTCTATGGGTAGTTCTTCCAATAACAGACACAGCCAGCCAGATATATTTTTCATAATGCTGGCTAACTTTGATGGAAAAGTTCCCTAAAGGTTATGAGAGCAGTGTGTAACAGAAAGCCTTGAAAATGCTATAAGGGAATAGCAAATAGCAGGATAGCTACTAAAGCAAAACTATAAGGAACAAGATACAAAAACTATATATTGTAGATATAAAAATGTTTGAAATTTTAAAAATACCGGGAATTAAAGACAATCATATTTTACAATTAGTAAATAAATAAAAGAAAATTCGAGAGTATTGAAACCACGAATTGAACAGAAACATTAACAGAAGCTTATTGACATAACAGCGAACATTAAAAAAAAAAAAAGACTGTGTAGTATGAACAGACCTTAGGCCACTAAAAAAATTAAACCTAACAGGTCAGCCTATTTAAGCAAATATAAATTCAATTGTTAGTATTATTATTATATTAAATTGGTTATAACTATTAAAATCATATATTATCTATCTTTAAATTGTTAAGCGTGTTAACCAACATAAAAGGTCAAATTTATAAGACTACCGCAAGATGAATTTATACGTTGTTTAAGGGCCTTAACACAAAACACATTTTTAAACAAATAATTTATTTAGTTATATTACATTTAACATATTTAGGCATATATTGCATGATAATATAAGAAAATTGTAATTACTAATAGACATATTTAGGCCTACAATACATTAAGCCTACAAGACTCTTAAAAGATCTTATAACAAAATAGGTTTTCAAACATGCTTTTATGTCAAACTAGGCAAATAGACCAGGCTCAAACCTTTCATTAAACAAAGGCCAAACTCAAGAAAGACTACCAAAACTTGGCCTAGTTCTGTCTATTTCCACCTCTGGTATTGAGTATAACGTGTGTAGCCAATACCCAACAACTACCAGTACCTAATACAGGTACATAGACCATTTAAGAGTGTTTCATGCTTCATAGCTATAAGGTAATCTTGCTTCAAAAATAAGGGGGCATTTATGGTTAATCATTCATGTGCAAAGTGAATATACTCCAATATGAATCAAGATTCTAATTGTGAATTGGAAGGCCTTTTTTTCTGATTCAATAACTGAACTGTATCATCAATTGTAAAATGCGTTATTTATAATAAAATATAGATGTGTATACCGGTAACAAAGACATAAAAGCACAAATTTAAGGGCATTTTATTATTAAGAAACATAACAAAAGTAAAAAAGTATTTCTCAAAACACATACAGTGGCATAACATGATCACAACCCATAGTAAATTATTGTGAAAAAAAAAAAGAGAAACGTACAGAGCACAATGGGGGAACAATAAATAATAGAGATAAATAGGGAAGAGTCACACACAAAGAATGGGGTACCCTGGGTCTGATTAGAGGGAAACTGGGAAAGAATCAGCCAATTCCCTCTCTTTTCAACTAATTAGGGTTCTCAGCATCAGGTCACACATGGCCTGATTCAGTTATGGTAGAATAGTGCAATTCAGGCCACAAAACCATGATGCCTACGATTTAGCAGTGACTAAAGCACCAAAGAAGTCAGCATCCAATTTGTATCAAGAGCCACTTGAATGATATTGTATAAATCATACTGTCAATTGCACAAATCATAATAGTAAAATACACAATAAATAAAAAAAAAAAAAAAAACCATCCAAGCAAGAAAAATACCAAGCCACTTTCCACATCAGCCACCCCCTTCTCATCCATTTTCTTTCAAATAAATGAAACCAATCAATGGCTTCCAGGGATGATCATTGGGTCGGGTTACCCGGTGATCCACGTCAACCCAATCCAACCCAATTAAATTAGGTTGAGTTTCATTTTTTATTCAGACAAACCCGACCCAACTCAAACTAATCCACTCTTATACAGGTTAGGTGATAGGTTTAGTATGGGTGACCCAAGACCCAGTCTTATATTATTTGTGTTATAGACAAACTTTTGTTATGTTTTTCTTGTCGTGTCTTGATTTAGCTTGGATAAATTTGTTATAATTTGATTTATTGACTTACTTAAAGCCTTGAATTAATTTTTGTAAAGATGGTGTTATTTTTTAATTGTGTTGATATAGAAAATTACAACTTTTGACAAAAAAAATTGAGTTTTTCAAAATCTTAACCGAATTGGCCCAATCCAATCTAAGTCGCTCAAGAGCAGGTTGGGTTGAATAGGATTTAACATAAACGATGCAGAAACTCAACCCAACCGAATTTTTTTTAGTGGGATGGGTAATGGGTTTGCATTTGCTCAAATCCAACCCAACCCAACCCTAGAACACCCCTTGCTTCTACAACATAAACTATGACAGAAAAAACTTTTTGGTAATCAGAAGGTATTCCAGGCTTCTATTTAGCATCCAACTAATTCACCTTCCCACCTGTCTTCCAATTATTAGGTAAAGTGATCTCTCTAGTCATGACTCCTTACCCAAGCTGGGAATCGAACCCCAAATATTGGTTAAGCAACCAGAGCCAAAGAGGTTGCTTGGCTCCAAGCTTCATAACATCTCTACCTCACTACAAAACTACAAGGAAAGTGGTCGCAAAGCATGTCACAAAAAGCCAGTAACTCTCCACAACAGGTCTATGAGGAGTGGCAGGGTGCAGCTGAACTCCATTAGCCCGAAGTGTTATACACATGGTTGACAACTACACTATCAAAGATTGATAATTAGCGTTTGAGGACATCTTTCCAATTATGAGCTAACTGCGTTATATAAACATATTATTCTAGCCACAGTATCAAGGTTTTGGGGCTGACCACAACCGCAATTGCACCCACTTTTGCCTATAATTCCCACTTTTGCCTATAATTTTGGCAATGTTGAGGATCGCGGCAAAACCACAACAGCAATTTAATAGTACAGATAACGTAAAATTACAAAACTGAACTCAGCTTCGTCGATAACACTGAATGCATAGCTTAATGGTCATGATCATCATTAATCTAAGGCATGCATAACTATAACAAGTCGTCAACAACAACAACGGGTGTGTTTGGAAACATTTTCAGAAAATTGATTCTATTTGATGTGGGAAAATCAATTTTGGTTGATGGAGAAGCAAGAAAAAGTTGTTTCTCTTTTATGAATTTTCCATCTACAATTTTATTTTAGAAATTGATTTTGAGTGTCTCTAAACAATTTATTAGCATGAATTGATTTTAGGAATTGATATTGGGTGTTTCAAATTGAAACCAAACATGCACAACAAAGGACAAACGAAACAAAGAGTAAAGCAAATCAGGAAGTGGCTAAAAGGTTAAACAGCAGGAAAGCACTAAAACAGGGAAAAAGAAACCCCTAATTCTTCTGAACTAACTGAAATGATAAGCTAACGACAAATCCCTTCCCCCCCTTCCCTTAACTAGAGATGGCTTCTCACCTTATTGAACAAATCGATTAGATGTGAGATCATAATATGCGATAAAAAAAAGGTAAAGTTAAAACCATTTAAATTGATAAATCAATCATAAACAGCACAAAGCAGCACACACAGAGGGATAGTGACAATTTAAGGTAGAAATAAAAACTAAAAAGTTTGCTCTGGGTGTCCCCTTAACTACAGGGCTTCTCACCTTATTGAAAAGATCTAGAGGTGAGATCATAACATGCAAAGTTAAAACCATTTAAATCGATAAATCAATCATAGACAGCACAAAGCAGAACACACAGAGGGATAGTGACAATTTATGGTAGAAATGAGAGCTAAAAAGTTTGCTTTGGGTGTCCCCTTAACTACAGGGCTTCTCACCTTATTGAACAAATCGATTAGAGGTGAGATCATAACATGGAATAACAAAAAGCAAAGTTAAAACCATTTAAATCGATAAATCAATCATAGACAGCACAAAGCAGCACACACAGAGAGAGTGTGACAATTTATGGTAGAAATAAAAGCTAAAAAGTTTGCTTTGGGTGTCCCCTTAACTACAGGCTTCTCACCATATTGAGATTAGAGGTGAGATCATAACATGCAATAACAAAACATAACATGCAATAACAAAATCCCTTCTCCCCTTAACTACAGGGCTTCTCACCTTATTGAACAAATCGATTAGAGGTGAGATCATAACATGCAATAACAAAACATAACATGCAATAACAAAACGCAAAGTTAAAACCATTTAAATCGATAAATCAATCATAGACAGCACAAAGCAGCACACACAGAGGGATAGTGACAATTTATGGTAGAAATAAAAACTAAAAAGTTTGCTTAAAGTATCCCCTTAACTACAGTGCTTCTCACCTTATTGAACAAAGCGATTAGAGGTGAAATCATAACATGCAACCATTGAAATCAATAAATCAACCATAGACAGCACAAAGCAGCACACACAGAGGGACAGTGACAAGTTATGGTAGAAATAAAAGCTAAAAAGTTTGCTTCGGGTGTCCCCTTAACTACAGGGCTTCTCACCTTATTGAACAAATCGATTAGAGGTGAGATCACAACATACAATAACAAAAAGCAAAGTTAAAACCATTTAAATGGATAAATCAATCATAGACAGCACAAAGCAGCACACACAGAGAGAGTGTGACAATTTATGGTAGAAATAAAAACTAAAAAGTTTGCTTAGGGTGTCTCCTTAACTACAGTGCTTCTCACCTTATTGAACAAAGCGATTAGAGGTGAGATCATAACATGCAACCATTGAAATCAATAAATCAACCATAGACAGCACAAAGCAGCACACACAGAGGGATAGTGACAAGTTAGGGTAGAAATAAGCTAAAAAGTTTGCTTTGGGTGTGTGTATTTTGAGAGAAATAGAACGGACCATGGATGTGGCAAGGATTTTGATTTCTAGAACAGCATCTCTTGCAACATTCATAGGGACACCTTGAACGAGCGACATTGCCACACTGTTTGCACTTGGGCTTGTTGTGGCCGCGTTGAGACTTGGGCGGAGTAGGGGTTACACTGACGCCTAAGGTTCCGGGCTTTGGCGTAGCGTTGTTGTTGTTGGGTGTAGCCATAGAATACGGTAACACCCACCTTCACCTTTCTTATACGCGCGAATTTGAAATTGAAAATGAAAATTGGAACCCTCAAACTGAACTCAATGATAAAAAGTTAAAAACAAATGGTCAGGGGAAGAGAGGGGAAGGTGAAACACTTTTTATTCTTGGGAAGGATTTGGGTTATTGGCTACTTGCTCATTGGGCTTGATCCAGTTCAAGTTTTCTACAGAGCATTTTTATTCAGTTTATTCCTGCACCTCCATAAATTTCTGCCTGCAATCCATATAAAAGATTTTTCTTTTTTTGTCTTTTTTTAATTATGTAATTTGAAACTTAAAAATGAATTCTGGACTATATAATTTAAAAATAATTTTTATTTAAAAATTACAGAAATTAGAAATAAAAAATAACTTCCATAAGAAAAAAATAACTTTTAGATTATATAATCCAAAAATTATTTGACTTTTGAATCAAACATCCCAAATTCATTTTTAATTTTTAAATTATTTAATCCAAAAATCAATTTTAACTTTCAGAAATAACCTCTAGCTTGTTACTGATAACAATAAAACAGAAAAAAAATTTAAGTGGTGCAGATAGAAATTTATGGAATTGCAGAAAGAAACGACCAACTTTTTTAAGACTAATTATATAAGAAATAATTGTAATTTTTTATTTTGTATGAAATGAATTAAAACAAGATATAAAAAAATTAAAATAAAATAAAACTCTTCACTAACCATCTTTCTTCTAAATAACCTAAATAAAGTAAAACTCTTATAACCATCTTTCTCCTTTCTCTTCTCTCCTCTTTTTTATAGGTGTATCATAATTGTGCAAATTAATTTTTCTAATTTTATATTTGGTACTGTCTTATATTACCTTCTGATTCTGAAAAGTTATCATAAAGTATGTATAAAAATTAAATAATTAAATTAAAATAAATAGATAAAATAGAAAATCTTAATTTAGAATATTTTTTAGAGCATATCATTATTCGAAATAAAAGAGTATACCACTTCATTAAATTTATCTTTTTAGATAGCAAAAATTTTAATTTATTTTGTGCAATTTTATTATTTTTAATTTCTCAAATTATATTAAATATAAATACTAATTTAAAATGAAAAATAATATTTTTATTTTATTTTAAAATAATAAAACATTTAAATTTAGAAGAAAAAAACATGGACATCGTTTAAAAAACTATATATAAAAGTATAAAATATTTTCTAAAATTGAAGTTTAAAAAGTACTTCACAACACGACTTCACAAATTTAAAACAAACAGACTAAAATCATTTCACACTAACGATGTTGAAAAAAAAAACACATTAATTATGTATTTATTCTTATTATAGCAGATGTAACAAACCAAAAATTCAAAAAAAAATTTTAGTAACTATTAATTATAATACGTCTCCATAACATATAGAAGGTATTTCAAAATAAATTTATTTTTATAGTTCTTATATTAAAAAAATAATTAATGATTACTTCAAAATATAAATAATGAACTTAGTACAGTTTTTCTTTTCTTTTTCAAAATTACAATTTATCGTTCATATTATATTCTTATCCTAATCATTCATTTTTTCATCATAACTTTCGTATCATTTTCACTATCAGTTTCTATATGATCATCAAAAAAGAAAATAAGATGAGATAACACACAAAATATAAGGGTAAATTCATTTTTACTATAATAAATATCAATCTAAATATATTATATCTTTTGACAAAGACTGTATAATTAAATATTTGAAATATACAAAATATCAAATAAGAGGCCAAAGATCAAACTTATAACTACCATAATACATCTAGACTCTTGCTTCAAGAAAACCTAGTGTATTGGATGGATTTGTGAGACTCGACACTTCATATTGTCCCTCTTCTCCTCCTTTACAACAATAATAACTTGAGTGGAACAATCATATAAGTCATCCAGTATTGACAAGGTTAACTTCACTAGTTCCCTGAGTATGATCATCTTTTTATCATACTATCTCTCATGTGAAGTCTTTCCTTCGACTTTTACCACCTAGTTAACATCTTCTATACGAGTCAGATACTAGTAGAGTCAGCATAATCCCACATCACAAGCTTCCTTCAACACACTTGGACTCATCCTAGATTAGCATTTCCTCTTGAAAATAACTAATTTGACAACCCAAGACTAAAACCCTTTACATACATACACGCATTATCAAACATATGGTAATACATTCATGATGACACAGGAAGCACACAAGAAAAACTATTTCAAAAGATATAACCCCTTCCTTCACAAAAGATAAATGTCATAAGTAAAATCATCTTACTACATCAAAGTCATTTAAGCAAACAAACTCACATGAACCATTAAATCATACAATTCACAAAAGCCATACCCATTTCCCAAAATTTCTACTATAACAACTTTTCCAACATGTGTTCTACAAATTTCGTAACACCAACTGTGGCAACCACAAATTAATCTATCTCATCCAGTAGTTTCACCCACACTTAATAATTACAAATCACAAACCAAATTCTCATCCTCTTACAACAGTTTTAACTTTCTCTACAGAAAAGAAAATCATAACCACTGCAAACATCATTCATTATAATTTCATTTCTCTTGGAAAAATTTTCAAGCTTTATCAACATTCATACACTAAAATCAAACTCATATTTACACTTCAACAGTAAAGCATTAATCTTGCAAAGAAAAATAACTTCCTTTACTGCATAGTATTTACCTGACATTGTTTTTTTCTCCATAAACAGCTCCACAGGTTAAAACACTCTATCTACACAACAAAAGACCCAAATGACAATCAAGACACAACATTAAGGTATCAACCAAAGGAAATCTCATTAAGGACTAATGGAAGCAACATGCAAAACAAAAAGGAACTTGCATGTAGGAGAAAACAGATTGTTACATGTAAAGAATGGGTAAAATTTTGAACTAACCGTTAAGAGAAATCGAATGAGGGGTTTGGTAAAGCTCTTCTTGTAGATTACACTAGCAGTAATGAATCTTCAAAAAAAATAAAATTGAATCAGTTTTATGGTAGGAAAAGAGGATTTTTGGAAAGAAAATAAGACTAGAGAGAAGAAGGGGGTTTCTGAGAAAGGATACGATTTGGGATTCTTACAGTAAGCATCAGGATGACATTTTGTGTCATTGTATAAAAATAACTTCCTATATATAATTATCATCCTCCCAATATTAGTCAATATTATATTTGATTAATCTTTATATTTCCCTCCTCTACACTTAAACTTTGACTCTCCTACAAATATTTATAAAAATACATCTCAATCACATCTCATAGTCCTTCATCTTTAATTGAATGTCTTATCACTATATTCCTACTTTTCAAAGATTTGTAAACATCAAATAACCCCAAACAAGATACACATGGATGATTAGGGTAGTACCAATAAGATGGATTGGAGATTAAGTTTCATGATCTCTTATGCCTCGTAAGTATCCCTTAAAAAATAGGATTTACTATCTAAAAGTTTATAATTGACCTACAAACTTTGAAATAGGGATGAACACATCAACAAGTGTTTTAACTTAATGTAGCACTCTCACTAAAGCTTTTAATTAGAACATTATCTTATTTTATAATGTAAGCAATTATAATTTCTATTTTACAATAAAAAGAATAAGTATTTTCTTTCTGAATTAAATTTTTTATAATATCGTATATTCGTGTTACCTTTTTATAGAAGAAAATACTTAATAAATATTCAAACAAATAAAAATGAATGTTAAGCTATATCCATTTTTCCACATGAACAAAAAATAAATATAATTTTCACACTCATAAGAAGAAAAATAATAAATATATGCTTTTGTTTTACAAATAAATGTTAGAATGGTAACATTTACATCCAACTATAACAATAGTATATTATTATTATTATCTTTAACCACAAAAAGAAAATTAGTGTCTCCGAAAGAAAGATTGATGGTAACCATGATTAAAGTGTACCTCTGAGTGAATAAAAATCCCACCATTCACAATTGGAAGCTACAAGTGTTTATGCAGAGCTTTGAAAATATCCATTATAGTTTATATTGTTTTAGAAAATAAATGGATGTGTCAGTGTATCCCAATGAGGGGGCTCTGTCCCCTTCCCCTACGCTATTCGTCACCGCTCCAACCTACACTTTTTTCGACGCTTCTGTAATATTTTTAAATGATATTAATGATAGCATCGTTCTCTCCGCTGCTTCTAAACAAAATTTGCAACTCCCAATGAAATACATTAATTACGATGTATTCGTTTCTCACAAAACTCATCTTAAGACAATGTTCACACAAGCTTTCACCTCCATCTTAAGGTGAAATTTTTAATACAAAATTTAACTCTATTATTTGTTTTTTAATACATAATTTTCTAGCATCGGCCTAATTGATGCCTAATTTTTTATTTTTTTAATATAAAACATAATTTTATGACAAATCAATGTCCTTTTAGAATGTGTTAGATCGACTTTATCTGTTTTATTTATTTATTTTTTCACTTCTGCGTTTGTTAGCTGACGCTACTAAAGTCCTTTTGTTGAGTAGATAATTTCTACATTCAACTTTTTGACTTATTGTTAGCTGAATTATTATTGGATTCTGCAACTTAATCACACTCCTTTCGGTACATAATTTCTACATTAAACTTTTTCACTAAGTAGGGTGCTTCATACGATTCAAAGTGGCTTTATGATAAGCCTCGCACATTCTCCCTATTGTTGAGTTTCATCGAATGAAGTGCAATGTCTGTGTATTTACCCTTTTTCCGTTTGAGTACCATTTAAAAATAATAATTAAACTATTAGTTTACTTCGAACTCATCAAGTTCATAAAATTAAGAAAAAAAAAACGTTATTTTCTAAGTGATTATAATACACTCTATAATTAGTTTATTCAAAACAATGTGACAGTCATCACAATAAACAATCAAAATAGATTATCACATATTTTAAATAAAAATTACATTATTAACTAGAAAATATTATTCTATTATATTTCAAAAGGTAGACATTAGTTTATGTTAAAAGTTAATAAACTTATGACATAAACAATTTATGATAGAATGACGGGTAATCTACTTTTTCTATTATAAGGGCAGTATTGCTTATAAAAAAATTAATGAATAAATCTGACATAAATAATGATGGATATTATAATAACTATATATATATATATATATATATTCTTTTATTCACATAATATAAGATATTATATAAGAACAAATCTTTATGCGATAAGTAAATTTTTTATAATATTGTCCAATACGGAATATTTTATAATATATGTAATTCATTTCTGAATCTCTGCAAAAAAAGTTTAAAAGTCGTGAAAACGATTTGTGAATAATAGATGCTGAAACAACCTTACAGAGTTAGTTGGCACATCACCATCACCGGTACTGTTACCGTTAAATTTTTATTACATTTCTCATTTATATAAAAATCTTAAAAAATCATGATTGTGTCTAGGACAGAGAAAAAAGTTATATCCCACCTAATCCGAAGAAACTCAAAGTAAATTTAAGTATATTGGATAAGTGAGGTGAAATTGAATAAAATAAATAATTGTCATTGAGTTTGTATAATAGATCGAAAGTTTATATATATTCTATTTAATCTGAATTTATATTTTAATATTTATAAACTTTTAAATATGTTTTAAATTTTATTTTTAATATGAAATTATTTGTTAAATTTTAGTAGTCATTTATATAAAATCATATTGTATTATAATAATTACTATTAAAATTATACATGTCTACTTTTTAGTTAGAGATTCACTATATTTATGTTTTTTATTCAAAATAAAAAATTATTAAAAAATATAATTTAATATAACTCAAAAAATTCGACTGAATTAGGTAATCCAAACAATCTAAATCCAACCAAACTAATAAATTAAATCATCATATATAAATTTTAAAATATTAAATTCGAGACATGTCAAATTTGAATATGATCCAACCTGGTTTACATTCACCCCTAACTCTTTTCATACTTGCATTTAATTCCCTTCTTTTTTATCTAGGATCTTGCTTACGCATTAAATTTTATAAAAAATTTATACTAAATTGTGATATTAAATGAATTTTAACCTAATAATCATTAATATAAATTTATTTTATTTAGAGAATAAAAATATTCATAAATATTATATTTTAATATTATTAAAAATTAAAATATAATTAAACATAAAAAAAATTAAACTAATAGAAAAATAACAAAAAATAATGTTAAATATCTAAAAAGTTAAAAAATAATAAAAATATAAATTAAATAATAAAATAATTATATTTTAATGTTGTTAGATAGTTAGAAGAGATATTTTTTATGCAAAAATTAAACATCGTACCTGTCATATGTTTCAAGTCTTCACATTTGAACCTCCCACTAAGAAACTTTTTAAGTGTTAGAGAAATATTTTTTCTTGCTTTTAACACAAACCTTACAGATTTCAAAATACTTACTTTGTTTAAGATTATTACTTAGAAATTTCATAGAATATTTAATTAATTAAAAGAGTTAATTATTCCAGTTTTTAATGTAAAAATAAAAAAATCAAATATCATTAATTATACTTTAATCAGTACCTTTCAAATATGGGTTTGTTATGAATTAATAATTGTCCATTGATTTGATACATTTACTTATATGATTTTATATGATTGATACTCATATAATTCATTACTATTACTCTTTATGTAAATATTTTATATTAACTAAGTTGATTTGTTTTCTTTATGGATTATATGTTGTATCTATAAATAGGACTTTTCCTATCAATAATAATATATAGATGAGTTGCTCTCTATTCTCTATTCTCTATTTTTTTTATTCTCTTCTCTATTATCTATTATTCTATCTGTTATTCGCTTTATTTTATAACACGTTATCAACACGATGCTCCAACCAATTGAGGACTAGTGGAAGCTTTTTCTCTCCAACGACAGTGCTCTGCGTATCTCAATCCAGGCTCTTTTTAATCCTTTCTCAATTTATAATTTTACCTTATATTCTTCCTCTTGTGAATTGTTTAACTTTATCAATTTTCATCTATGTTTTATTATTTTTTATTTTTATTATGACGGTGATTATTATTATTATTTTGATGATGATGATGATGATTATTATTAATATTATTATTTTATGTGCTAGTTCTAAATATGTGAAACGTTGCAAAATTTGAATTTGTGACCCTTAATATTACAAGGAAGAATTTCTTATATTGGATTTTAAATGTTGAAATACATTTAGATGTAATGGATATTGGGATATCATTAAATAAAAAAATAAAACATCTAAGCAACTAATTTGCTCATGCGACAAAAATATTGTGAAAAAAGATTTCACAAATATTATGAATTTATTTCATGCCTATGTATGGCTGCCTGGACAAAACAATAAAGCTTTTGTTGAAAAATCATGAGATCCGCCTAATCTGCTTCATTCCCAAAAGTGAATGCAGCAATAAATGTTATGAATTTATTTCATGTCTTTGTATGACTTAACAAAGCAATGAGCTTTTGATAGAAAATCATAAAACCTATCCAAATTGGTTCTGCTCCATTTCCATAAGTGAATGCAGCAACATTTGATTTATATTTCCGTGATCGTGATCGTGATCGTGATATTGATCATGGACATGATTATAAAGAAAATTTCAAATACACATTTTGTCATTATAAGTGGCACAATAATGTGAATAACGGAAAAGGAAAATGTGAAAATATTGACAAAAAAATAAAAGTATATATTATCATTATGGTGGTAAAGACCATTTGAGTTGTACTTATTGTACACCAAAGCATCTTACAAATAATGAGAAGAACATGGAAACACACTTTGCTAATGAAGATGATGATTCTGATTATGGCTATATGGATGCTACTCTTCATGATATTATTATTTTATTTGCTAAAGCAAATGGAAGTATTGATCATTTTATTGATTACGAGAATGTTAAAAAAAAATCTAGTATTGATATTTATGTTTATATGAAAAATGAATGTTTGTACTAGTACCAAAGAATATGTGTCTTATTGATAGTGTAACAACTTATACAATTCTCAAGAGTAATAAAAGCATGGTAGGTTTGTTAGTTCCAAAGACACGTTTGAAGCGTGGTAGGCCTATTGGTTCCAAAGATAAAAACTCTTGAATGAGAAAGGGAACTAAAATGCAAAATGACCTAATAAAAAAGGTATTCATTTGACATAATTAATGGTTCGGTTCTAAAAGAACCTCAGGTACCTAAAATTGTTGAAAATGATGAGATCTCAATAAATTATGTCATGAATAATATAATATGGAACCAAAATGAAGCTAACATCGACGAAACTTTTACTTATAACATAGCGATGAATGTTATTAATGATAATGAGGATCAATAAGCAATGATCATTGAATATTGTCAGTAAAGAAAAGATTGACCAAAATGAAAATATGCAAAGAAGCATAATTATATTTGCTTGTTAAATGAAAGGTTTTTGGACGTATAGTTCGCACACCTGAAGTTGGAAGTTGTGAAACTCGTTGGGTACATATGGTTTTTTGCACAAAAATCAAATTAAGAATGATGAAGTTGTTAGATACAAAGCACAATTGGTTGCTTAAGGTTGTTCACAAAACCTTGTATTGATTTGTGAAAAAACATATTCATTAGTATTTTATGCAACAACATTGCAATATTCGATTATCCTAGTTGCACAAAAAGGTTTGCATTACATCTAATGGATGATGTTACAACTTATTCGTACGATTCTTTTGAGAATGAGAATCATATTTATATGAAAATCCCTGAAGGATTTTATTTGCTCAACAAGACAAATTCTAAAGAGGGTTATTCAATAAAATTGAACATGCTCTTTTATTGATTAAA
>Ga0214542_1001255_pt1 | contig 51557 bp, 16 predicted proteins | sample CNSS1metaG_FD_160096 | JGI IMG/M metagenome (GOLD analysis project Ga0214542, IMG submission 160096) | Root nodule microbial communities from cowpea collected in UCLA plant growth center, Los Angeles, California, USA - CNSS1 | ecosystem: Host-associated > Plants > Roots > Nodule | place: USA... | reverse complement strand
TATATATATATATATATATATATATATATTTATGTATGTATAGATGGTCCACAAATTGAAATCTAAGTATAGATTGTATGAAATTGTGAATGGTGGCCTTACCTTTCTATATTTAAGAAAAAAAAAATTATAAATTTTGAAAGGTGTATATGATCTCTTACACGCCACAAGTCCGAGGAAGGAAAGCGGCAAATTAATTGTTGAAACAATTGGATACAACCAAACATCATATAATGTTATGAAAATGGAACTGGGAACTCTTTGGATGCTAATATTCCACACACATTACCCATTCTCAAGCTCAAACACCATATTTTATTTCAATTTCTCTATTTTTTGTAATGAATAAAAACACCTTTACTCTTATTTAATTAACTATCTCAATCATTCTAAAAAATATTAAAAAAAAATACAATATTGAATATTCTTATAATATGATGGATGGATTAGGTGAATTAAACTTATTGAACCGACAAATAAATCCAAAAGGCTTACGTAAATTAATGGGCTATTAACAGTGATTAATAGCTTAATAGCATTTATTTGGTGGATTAGGTGTTGCCAACCTCAAATCACGATCGCATGCATGCAACGCGAGATTTGGACTTTACTTAATTGCATATTCGCCAACTGGCACTTCTTCTCACCGCTAAATTATCAAATTAGAAACGTTTTATTAAAACACATATACATACAAATATAGAGTAGTGGTTTTCCTTTCTTTTGTGTTTCTCTGTAAATCAAAGTCATGAATCACTTTACAAACTGAAAGCGATTTATTTTGCAAACCTTTGTGTATTTTATTTGATGCTTAAATTATAAAAATACAAGTTATTAAAAGTAATTTTACTTTAAATGTAGGTAATATATTTAGTTTAATTTTATCCTATATTAGACCAAACAAACACTTGGTATATAAATTTAATTTGGAATTGGCTCAGGTTAGGAGAATTTGTTTATCCCTAAGAAGATGAGATAAGAAGTACTAAAATAACCAATTCCGTCCTTTGTTGTATAAATATTATTTTAAGAAACTGAAATTATTTGTATAAGTTCTTAAATGCCCCCAACAACATAGATAGAGGTAACTATTAACAGTTGAAAAGCTGAAATAAAGTGCTGACACGCTTGCCCCAATGAGTTGACAAACATTATCCAGGGAATTGGAAAAAATCACCAAAACATATTATTAATTAATCTGTTGAGACCATGAAAATAATTAATATGTTGAAAATAGGTACTGATTAGACATGGGTGGGTACGAACACACACGTAGTTTAATTATTTAAAAAATAGTTAAATTACTTTTCAATCATTGTTCTATTAAGAAGTGTTCGGTCTTCTATTTTTTTTGTCTTGGTCATAATTTTTCCAGAGTGGTTCAATTTGATTTTTATTACAAACGATATAAAATTTAAAAACATTATAAAAATGATAAAATTGAATTACTTATGAAAGAAACAAAATTAAATGATTAATTTGACACTTTTTTTTTACAAAAATAAAAAATAATAAAGGAATTTAGCCTCAAAATATATTAACAAGAAAAAAAAAAGTTATAGAAAAAGACAGTGAAACATATGATGTGCCAGAGGTTGAGTGGACACAGATATCATCCCATCAATCAAGAGTCCAACCTGCCCTCTGCCCCATTTAATGGCCGTCCAATGTGTGAGACTTCACTCTAATATTAATAACTTCACACCGTACATTACTAAGTAACTTAATTATGTTAAAAATCATATTCTCAAGTCAAATTCAATTTATTATATATTGGTAATGATAAAATAAATTTGAATATATTGTTGAAATTTAAATGTGAGTTTAAGTTTGTAAAAAAAGTTGAATATTATATAAAAAATTAAATTAAACATGTTTATAGTTTCTAAACTAAATAAATGGTTAGATTTCAATATTATAAATTAAAAGAGTACGAGGGGATCAGAAAATTTCACGGAAAATGATCAACTTTAACAAAAATTGGGCATGAGTATTCTAGTGATACTTTATACTTATAACATGAAAAAATTTTCAGTATAAAATTAAATGTGGCATATCAAACATGTTAAGGAAAATAAAATAAATAATTATTTAATAAATCAAAATTAATATATACATAAGCTCTTTTATATATATATATATATATATATATATATATATATATTCTGGAGAAAAAAGTCACGCACGAATGAATTTAAATTTAATAAAAAAGTATTTTATCAATTTTTATTTTAAAAGTATTTATGGAAAAATCTATATGAAAAGAGACTATAAAAACCTAGCACAAACAGAGAAAATGAGTAGGTGGGTACTTGGTGGAGATAGTATTTTGTACACGTCATTGATCCGTTTTGGGCCCACAAATGTTTAGTCTAAGATTTGAAGGGATGGTGGCATTTTCTTCCTGTATACCCGTATTTTATTGGCGCACCCGTGTAATTTTCAAAATAACCATTTTGCTTTGTAAAAGTGATTTTCAGATTACATATTTCTAAAATTTCCAGAAACTAGCTTTTAGGAATTTTAAGAACATGATTTCTGAAATAGAACTTTTAGAACAAGATTTTCAGAATACATATAATACATTCCAGAACTAGCTTTCCAAAATGAGTTTTTTATAATATATAAAACATGTTTCAGAATGAATTTTCTGGAACAAGTTTATATTCACAATTGATTCTCCTTTTCTTCTTTTTCCTTTGCAGTGTTCTTCTTCTGCAGTGCAGAGGCGACGGAGACAGCAATAGTGTGATGCAATAAGGCAGTATATTTTAACATTTTTCTGTTAATATGAGGTACAGTTAGTAATGATGGAGACGCCAGGTGCAAAAGCCCACAAGGGATTGAATAAAGCCCTGAAAGTTTATGTATTTGGGCCACAAAGAAATGAAGCCTTATTGAATTTGGGTTTTCTGATCATGTTCGCAAGGAAAGAGGGTCCGAACAAAAAACCTAAAAGAAAAGAGGAGAGGAGGAAAAATAAAGATAGCGAGAGAGAACATACAATATAATATTAATATATATATTTACAGAATATAATTATGAATCTCAAACTATTTGTTTATAAAAATAACTTCTGTATATTTAAATTCATAGATCATTTTTATATTTTACTAATTTAAAAATAAATAAATAAATAAATAAAGAGATGAACGCCTTCTGCTGAATTAGGATTTTTTTTATATACATTAATTGAAGAAACCTCGAGTTCGTTTAATTTCGGAACAAATAGTTTGAAATGTTTATACATGAATAAAAAAATATAGAAAAATTAACTGTAAACATATCTGATAAATTTATATTCAGTTATAAATTTATAATTGATTATAATTATATATATATATATATATACATATATATATATATAACTATTTTTCTTATACTAATGGTTTTATAATCAGTTATAATATTTTGAAATGAATTTCATTCCATATCAATTATAGGAACGCTCATCCAAATCTATATAAACAGTAGCAGTGACACGTGAAAATGGAAACGTTAAAAATCGTGAAATTTGTGCTGTGAAGCATCGTAGAAATTTCTCAATATTTCTTTGTTCTATAGGGTAACTACACTATACCATACTGTCACCATTGTCGTTAACTTTTCTTCCAATTTCAACGGTTACTTGAAAAGCTAACTCTAAACATTTGCTCGAACAAAAACAAACATACAAACACAGTACAGAATGAAAAACCATGTTTCGATCACCATGAAGCCTTTAGCTGTGTTTTCCTTCGATCAAAAGAACCTTCGAGGAAGGTTCCTACTACAAGTGAAACGTTAGGAAGTTTCGGATATAGTTGTTACTCTACAAAGTTCATTCACGTTGTATATATAAGAGCATCTTAACGTAGCCAATGGCATGCATTGCAAAGTTGAGACGTGAATTCACAACAGAAAAAGCTCTTAAGGTGCGTGAATTGAGAGAGAAGAAGAGATGAAGATGGAGATCGAGGAAGTTGGCAACTGCGAAGCACAACCACTTCCCCTGCTGTCACTCAACCACGTGTCCCTCTTGTGCAGATCGGTGTGGGAGTCTATGAGGTTTTATGAGGATGTTTTGGGCTTTGTTCCCATCAAACGCCCTTCTTCTTTCAATTTCACTGGAGCCTGGTTAGCTTCAACATTCATTGTCATCACAATCTCTTCATTCCATACCCAATATCTTGTTAATTACAAAGGATGTTCATGTGCTACATCATTGTTTTTGTAGGTTTTACAATTATGGTATTGGAATACACTTGATTGAAAATCCTCACGTTGATGAATTTGATACCTGTGTCAATGAATTTAGGCCTATCAATCCCAAGGACAACCATATCTCATTCCAGGTAACAAGGCTTCTAATAAGACAGCCTTTGAGCAGTTTATAAGAAGCTCAGTTTACTTCATTATGAAAAGAGCCTATGACTTATCACCTATTTTAGTAACTTTTAACTTGTTCTGATATATATTTTAGTTTAATCACTAAATTCTAGAGTGATAAAAAATCATTATTGATATAATCTAGAATAGGTAATATATATTTTTTGTTAAGAAGTGAATTTAAGTTTTTATTTTTTGTTGATATGAGATCTTCAACACATCTATTCAAGTTGAGGTATATACATCTTGAACGTGAAACTAAATATTAATGGATGATATGATAGTGGTTCCATAATGAATGACACGAGTTCAACAAACAACAAATTTTATTAGGATAGATTCTAACTTATGACTCTGATATCATTTTCAGAAGTGAACTTTAAACCTAAGTCAACAGTTGAAAATGTAAGGTGAAATTTACACCCTATTATATACAATAAAATCTTAGGACATGCAACAATTTATTATAAACTTATTATATACGCAAGTTTCATTAATATGATAATCTGGAGAGATTATTACTCTATTTATTTTAGTTTATGTGATAAGAATTTGTTGAAACAATGTTGTTTCCATGGTAATACAAGTTAATTAAGTATAGTTTGAGTAGAAGTAATGAAATGTTGACATGGAATGTTTTTTGATTTTGGGCAGTGTACTGATGTTGAACTTGTTAAGAAGAGGTTAGAAGAGAGGGGGATGAGGTATGTGACAGCTGTGGTGGAGGAAGGAGGAGCCAAGGTGGACCAAGTGTTCTTCCATGACCCTGATGGCTACATGATTGAGCTCTGCAACTGTGAGAATATCCCAATCATTCCCATTTCTTCATGCTCTCTCAAGCCTCGTGGCCACAGCTTCAAGAAGACAGCCCCTTACAAGTGTGGATTCATGGAGAATGTGATGATGGAAAGCTTGAGCACCGACATGATCAATTTCTCCTTCTAAAACAAATAAGTGAAGAAGAACCTTATCTTGTTTCTTTTTCTTTGTAAGATAAAAAAAAAGGGGTTTGCTAGGTTGGGAGATATTAAGATAAGTCTGTCATTAATCTATGCTAAAACCTGTCTAGAAGTCTTCATTTGTAAGAGAATATGGTGGACCAAAGTAAATCTGTATTGCTATATTGTATCATGTTTTTGTTTGAAATAATAATAATAATAAGAAGAAGAAGAAGAAGAAATTGTGAGTGATTTGTCTTTATCTTTTGATTCTTTTCCACAGGAGGCGTTGTGTGATGAAATTTTCAGCCTACCAATGTTGTGCTGCCTCCACAAAAGAGCACAGAACAGAGCTGGCAATGGCCCGGGGTTAACAAATGGATGGTTCAAATTCAATGCAAAAAAGTGGAAAGAGCTTATTCATGAAATAACAGTTTTCTCCTAATAAAACCAATGTATATCATAAATAGAGTTGGTTGATGTGTAGATTCATGAAAACACAAACACAATTTTTTTTGTCTCGCAATTGTGGTCATGTGTTGTGGTCTTGTCAGAATGACTATCCCACCAAAAATAAAAGCTAGAATAATCACTACAAGCCGAAGTCACACATTTATCTATTTTTGTCTCGTAATGTGGTCATACATTTGTTCTGAACTCTTTACATTTCTTGAAGGAGACTCCTATTTAAAATGATCAGTATCTTTCAACACCTATATTTTTCATATGCAAGAATTTAGCAACTAAATCTCTAGCCACATACTTAAAAACAGTCATGTTATATCATGCTCCCTAATCAAAGCCATGGTATAACACAAACAAAAAACAAATCTGTTATGAATCACTCTTGATACAATACACAATAAGTCTTTGATTTCAATCAATCCCATTTCATATGTACATTTTTTATACCATAACCAATATTTGCTTTAAAATTGTCCCTGTTCTACACTAGTGTTTCATGCATTTGTACGCATCCCATGGTAGCACACACTAAACAAAAGCAATCCAGAACAATTCACTTTATTCTCTATGAAAAACAAAAGAAAAAAAAAGACATACAAGATGGGAAATTCCCAACTTTTAAAACAGTATTAGCTAAAATGTCAGGCTAATTTGACAGAGCTTCCGAAACATGTGATGGTATAAAGCAATAATAGAGGTGACAAGCTGTAAGCAAATCCTGAGGCCTCTTTTATTTGTGTTTGGGAAAGTTATTCCAGGAAGGAAAATTACCATTTTGATTAGTGTCTCTTGTGGTTCTAATCGTGGACTGTAAACAGTGTCAAAAGTGCTTTTTTTTTCTGCGCAACTACTCATACAATGATGTTAAAACCTGTTTGATGAATGGTCCATTTATTAATAGTATAGAAATCGACGAATCCATTGAAATCCAGCACCCCTGAAACGCAAAAAAGTTGGTCGCAGAACAAAACTTGGCAATATTATGTGTGTCTTTAAGGGGAAGTTGGGAGATAAGAGATAAGGAAGTAGATTGATTAAAAAGTGTTGTTTTTCTAAATCCAGTTAAACTCTAAAAAAGCAAAAGTGTGTATGAGAATTTGTGTAGAGTAGATGAAGAAGTTAAAGTAAGAGTGAGGAGGGAAATGGAAATGGAAGGGACAGGTAGAGAAGAAGAGGGAAGATTCGTGGGTTTGGTTGTTGTGGCTGAAAAGGAAGGAGGAGTTAGGCAGAGGGTAGGAAGGGAGAAAGAAACAAGAAACATGGGAAGGATGTGGGTCCCATGTCAGATAATTAATTGGTGGGTGAGAATGAATCGTGAGTTGCTGTCAAACCTGCATTGGCTTTCAACTTGTGGCTACGAAGTAATGTTTGAGGGCAACAGAGTTGACAAACACTCATTTATTGTGTCTTAGCAAAGTTCTGGAATCAAACCTCAAGGTCCCCCCACTCCTTCAAAATCCTTTCTTTTATCCCACACTCTAATCATAGTCCTTCCCCATCATCATCATCATCATCATCGTCGTCATCAACCACCACCTCCACCCTCTTTCACAAACAACATAACATTCACTCGAAAACAAAACTATCATACCCACATGGATTTGGTGAACACCTGTCTTCTTCTCTTTCTATGCTCATACTATAATATATATTATAGATATACACACATAGATACATATGCTGTGTTTTGTGTCTCACTTTAACTTTCTTTGTGTTTGTTGGTTGCCTGAAGCAATGAAAGTGGGAGAATCTAGCTATGCGAACGCTTTGTGATGCTTGTGAGAGTGCGGCGGCTATAGTTTTCTGCGCCGCTGACGAGGCTGCACTTTGTCGTGCCTGCGATGAGAAGGTGGGTTTTTTTTTTCTGTCAATATTTTCAGGATCTTCTTTGTGATATGTTGTGCTCATGCTCATTATCGATATTGATCTGTGTTTTGTGGTTGTGTTTTGGTGTTTCGTTTAGATCACTGACTTGAATGTTATGATCTGGTGTTAATTGAAAAGTATGACACGGTGACTATATGGTAATTTAAGAATATTGAAATCATGGGAGAAACTTGGAGAAGTAGTTCATGTATGTATGGGGTAACGAATTGAAGGGCTTGAAGGTTGACCCTCTTATGCTTGGATCCGATTTGATCTTGTTGCGGTGTTGTGTGAATTGAAAATGGGAGTTTGTGTTTTACTTTTGTTTGGTGTTGGTTTTTGTGGTGAACACCTTTGAAGCAAAGGGTATAGAAGATTAATGTTTTGGAGGTGACAGGTTCACATGTGCAATAAGCTAGCGAGTAGACATGTGAGAGTTGGTCTTGCAAGTCCAAGTGATGTGCCACGGTGTGACATATGTGAGAATGCACCTGGTAGGTAGTTTCTTCTTTCTATCCTTATGGTGTTCCTATGATGCTTATTGTTTATATGTGTTTACCCTTTCAATCTGGATGTAGCTTTCTTCTATTGTGAGACAGATGGAAGTTCCCTTTGTTTGCAGTGTGATATGATAGTTCATGTTGGAGGTAAAAGAACGCATGGAAGATATCTTCTGTTCAGGCAGAGAGTTGAGGTTAGTCACTGAACTCACCTTCATTTGTTTATTCACTAAACCCACACAATTTTGTGTTGAGATTGTAAGTGTTGCCTGTTTTGATCTCTAGCTTTACACAAAATGCTATTCATTTTAGTCCTTAATGTTGGTGAAGAAAAACTAAAGTGAACAATGTTTTACAAAAGTTAAGGATTAAAGTGGGTTTTACTCATTTGTTATCTTGATGCTTTTGGTTTTCCTTAAAAGGTGTAATAATGTCTCCTTGTTGCACAGTTTCCAGGAGACAAATCTAGTCATGCTGAAAATCCAGGTTCACAGGCATTAGAACCTGGTGAGAGTAAAAGAGGACAAAATCCACTTCCCAAGCTAAGAATGGGAGAGAAGCAGCAGAATCATGTGATGCCTCTGCTTCCAACACCAGGATCTGATGCTGATGGGCATACCAAGATGGAAACTAAAATGATTGATTTGAACATGAAGCCTAATAATAGATTACATGAACAAGCATCAAATAATCAGGTTAGAGTGCATGGGAAGTAGCTTTTGTTTTCCTGGTTACAAATTTCTTTTCAAGTAAAGCTGTGTTTCACATAAATCAGATAGTGCAAATACTTGCAGCTAAAATTTTTAACCCTTTTAGTGCAAACCCATCTCATTTAAATTGTAATTAGTGGTATTAAATCTATTCCTCGTGCTTTAAATGTAGTAAACTTGTTCAAACAGTTTTGATTGGGATATGGAACTAATTTGAAGTGTAATGTAATGTGATTTTCAAATTAATTTATCTTGTGTGATCAATTTCTGGCTTTATTTGAAGGAACATTTTAGAATTTGAATTCTCTGTTGGGTTTTCCTATGTTGTTCCTTTCTTTTGTCTTCAAAATATATTGATTGACACTGATTATTGATTGACACTGATTTTGATGTTTTAAAGTACTTACATCAGTGTATTATTAATGTTCAACTGAAAACAGCACCAAAACCGATTTTATGGTTCCCTGCATGTAATTCCCTCTTCACAGCTATAATCTGAATAGATTATAACAATGCAAGGCCAATATTGTTTGGTACTTATAATTATGAGTTTGAAAATTCTTCACATGCCAAACCAAAAGAATGTAATTTATTCTGAACTTTTACATATTGCTTCCTTCTGAAGCAGGTATTCGATAAACTGTCACAAGACTTATACCAAGTGTGGTTGAAGAGTTGATCTGAAGTAAAACTTCTGCTAATCAAATCCTGTGCAATGATTATAATTCTCACGAATGATTTCTTTCTTTCTTTCTTTGCAGCCATAAATGGTGCAACTAGGCAATGCAGTTCTTGCAGGATCCTACACCAAAAATCTAGCACTGGCAAAAGCTTCTCATGCATGCTAATCACAAGGATGACAAAGATATTCTGTTAACATCCTATTCTGGCAAATGAGGCACACAAATCTTTTGAGGAGTTTACTCGTCTATGTAGGAACTTAATTTGGTAGTTCAACACAACATATCTGTATTGCAAAGCATTGTTGATTGTATATCTATGATCGCTTCCAATGAATTGCGTGTTGCTGAATTTTGGTTTTGGGTTTCGGTTTGTATGCTACTACGTTCCCCCCACAAAATTCAACGGGGAAGATTTTTTCTTTTTTTCCAAATAAAATGAGACATATAATTATAAATCATAGAGGTGTTAGCAAATTGGATAGAATCCGTGAAGAGGAAAAAAAAAAGCTCATTTGATCTTGTTTTTAAACTTATAATCCAATTCATATGATCATCAACTTTGGATCCAATTTTAAACAGTTTTGATTATTTTTTGGTTTGTAATTTGATTCTTTTTGTTTTATACTATTAAAAGGGTTTGACCATGTGATTGATTCTTGAAATTAAGAGTGAATAATTTTTTTGGCCATGAACTTTTTTATAATCCATTATTTCCTTTGAGATTATTTGATTCAGATTTGGTTAATAGGTTTTTGCATTAACTCGATTTTATTATGAGGGTAAGTTGTTGGAATACAAACAAGTTTGCCTTTTTTTTTCTTTTGAAGTGTCTCTGAAATATTATGATAGACAATAAGTTTAATACTTTAAAATATATTTATTTTTTTAAAATATACTAACATCAAAACCAACAAATAATTTTAAATCTAATTTTGTGGTTATATTTTCTATATGTGGGTTATCGATACAGAGATATTGTGGTTCTATATGATTATATGACATTAGTTTTATACATATAAGTCATTTGACATTGTTTTTACCCCAAAAACTTTAAAACAACAGTGTTATAAACCTTTATTTTTATATAGTGTTTAACTTTATCTATTCTATTCAAGACTTTGACTTACATTTAGATTATTTCCAACATGTTTTTATCAAGTTAATTACTCAAGGATTTTCCACCTATTATCTTTTTACACCACATTTGATTGTTATCAAAGATAAGAGACTTATTTTCTTATCCCTAGGTGAAGTTTCAACAAATTTACTGTGTAAAGTAAATTATGTGTGACAAACTTTCCAAAATAGGTGATAGTTCAAAGAGCTCCTTAACTTTATTGGAGGATTATCATTTGCATCAAAGTCTTATGTCATGGTTGATGTCATTCACATCTTCAACACTCACCTTTCGTTTATTTTTTACTTTTCTTGATAAAAGAAAACATCATTACATCAACCTACAAAGTTAGAGATAATAAATAGGTCATCAAATATATGTTGATTAAATTTTCTTAAATGAGAAAAAAAAAAGTTGTTGGAATTCACAAATTTCACTTTAATGATATCATATATTAGTTCTAATTTGTGACATGGTGATTTTATTTTCAATTATAAAACATAAAGTGATAGTGGGTAATATTCAATTCCTGAAAAAGAGCGACATTTGTGATAGATGAGAAATTAAAAACTGTTTTTTTTTATATATATAAAATTGCATAGTCCTTAAGCCGAGTCAAGAAAATCAATACTCCATTTATTTAGTGGCTTTTTGTTGGAGAGCATTTTACGCGCGTGCTATGATTCCAACATTTCTAAAATCTTTCTCTATAGATTAGATATCTTTATTCATTTTGTGATGACATGTGATTGTGGTACTTTATTCAAAAATTCACTTAAACTGTTTAAAATAAGTCAACGTTTATATATATATATATATATATATATATATATATATATATATATCGTTGAAAATAGTTCAAGTGTGAGTCAAAATTTTACATTGGATAGAAAAGACAAAGTTAAATACTATATAAAAAATAAAGATCCGTAACATTATTATCTTAAGATTTTGAAGTAAAAGCGATATCAAATGTCTTATATGTGTAAGATCAATATCATATATATATCGATCACGATCTCTCAATGACTATAACCAAAACATATTATAAAATATATTATGATAAGTGGATTCCAAACTCAATATCCAAATCTAAATATAATTGATTTCTTGTACTTAGTTTTAATATAAGAACTCGTTATTCCGATAGACATATTAAAAATACGGAAAATAAACATGTTAAAAATATGGTTTCCAAAATTTAATTTTCATCGGGGTCAGTTGGATTTATCGTTTAACAAAATACAGAAAAACTAGGTTATGCTTTATTTTCTGTTGAGTTTTACATTTAGATGAGTTATAAGAGAGAATAACGTAATAAACTATTTTTAAAGACAGTTCTTTAATGGTGATATGAAATAGGAGGTTTACTCTTGTGTAGTTTCTAAATTTTGCATAGTCAAAATGATTATATTCATAGTATAAAATTGTTTTATACAAGAATATGTTGTAGTCTTTTCTAAATGCAAATCATTGTTATGCTTTCTAAAAAATTATTATAAAAAAGAGCAAACTTATGATAATTTTTAATTACATAACCGTTTATAACTATTTTACGTTATTAGTGTATGGCATTATTTATTTATTTAACTACTTACTGTTTTATATAACCATAAACTATGACCTCTTAGAAAAATTCTAGAAATAGACATTTCAATATTGTGTAATGAAAAACATATTTAATTATATTTTAATCAATATACAAATCATTAATATGATTTTCAGGAAAATCATCGTAAAATTATCCAACCTATCATTATAATTTGTAATTTAATAGTAAACAAAAAACTTTACTCATGAATACATAAACACTTTTTTTAATTAAAACTTAAAATAATTAAAGATAATCAAAATTCATGTCAAATAATTAAGATATATATTTATCAATAAAATATCTAATTATAAAACAATAATACTTTTATAATAATAATAATTTATAATTTTTATGTTAACAACATTTGACACAATTTTAATTTGTACTCACACGATATCAATAATATATTTATAATATTTTAAAAAATTATTATATATTTTTTAATATTCAAATATCTAATATTGTATCTTATTATTTTTAAAATAAACATATCAATGTATAAATATATATTATATCTTATAGTATAAAATACATGTATAATATTAGAAACCATCCTTAAGTTTAAAATAAATAGATATGTGACTTGCGTTGCCTGCTAGTTAGATGTGATATGGAGTATGACTAATAGATCATCTTCCCCCTCCACAAAATAAAAAACATTAGTTCATAGTTAAAAAGGTTTATGTTCGATGGTATAATAATCTTACTTTATATAACGGAGATTTATAAGAAATAAATATTTTAAAATTTAAATTAATTATAAAAAAATCATAATCAATAGCTATTCTAAAACATACAAATATATTTTAGATTTATAATATATTGTTTAGGTATAGTATATACAATAACCAAAGCATAAATTGTCAGAGTTTGGCGTCCGTACATGTACGTAAGCATGCGCGTGGGGATGGTCGAAAAGAATTTGTAGCCATGAAAGTCTTTTTCTGTCTATCATTCATGCATAGTAAAGTGCTTGATTATTCAAAACCATAGCTGGAAACCTTCATTATTTCCTGTGATCCATTGGTGTGTTTATTTATTAACTTGAATTAATGTGACTAGGTGATGAGTATGGGAACATAGTAATAATGAGATCCGATTCAATTTCTTATACTTTTAATAAAAAAGTTTTGATAAGACTCTTTATGGATCTTCTATTTTTACCTATTTAAACTCACTTAGATTTCTAATCACTGAAAAATATTGAATTGCTAGGAAGTGAATGATTTTTAGGGAAAGAGGAGGGATCGGAGAATATCCGACATATTCTATTCACTAGTTTGTTATGGCAATGACACTCTTTGATGAATATGTTGTGTGAGTAGTTAGGGTTCATGTGATAAGGTGTAGCAATTATAATGATGGATGATGGTGAGATGGTGACAAGAGAAAAAATGTGGATGCTTGGTCGTTGTGGATCAGGTGTTTGGAAAGCATTGGTGAGTAAAATTTGAAGATTTGCAAGCAGGGACAAAGCTTCTTGCTCAACCATTCATCTCAACTACGAAGTTAATGGACAAATCAGGGAAGGACAGACCCATTTTGTAGAATATATCGTAATCGTTGTATGAATTGCCTTGGATCATTAAATTGTTGTAATTTCAAATGTTCGTGAATGAAGAGGTTAAAGTGATATAATCGCGAATAAGTTTTTATGTTATATAACAAAAGGAAGAAAAAGATTACTAATTATTACAATTAAAATGAAGTAAAAAAAAAACATATATAACTTAACAAAATAGTTATTAGAATTAAAATGTAGTGATAAAAAAAACAAAAATAATTTGAATAAACACGTAGTGTTAGAAAAAAGCACAAATCAACAATGTATAATAATTCTAATTAAAAAAGAACACTCTCATTTATTTTATCTCACATATCACTATAAAAGCCTATTTATACTTTGTATATCGGCTTATTTTAACACAATGTTTATAAACTAATAGATAAATACATTACGCTCAAACTTAATAATAATTACAGATTAAATCATGCAGGTCATGATTAGAATTGGAAAATAAACCATATTACATTATGTCATAAATTTGTTTTCCCCGAACAAACCATATAACTTACCAAATTAGCATTGGATATGCTTATTAAAATCCGAGTGTAAAAGCTTTCTAATTAATTTGCAGGGTTGGTTCTACCGTGAATAGATTGAGAATCCATTAAATCAAATTTAAAATCGACCAGTCTAATTCATATCAATTTTTTAGAAAGAAAAGTTGCCTCGTCTGTGCTGTTTTCTTTTCAATGATTACGCAACATCGATTTTTATAGCAATTAACTGAATCTCTTTACACTGAAAGACAAAGTAAAAGAGATATTTTACATTAGCTTTTTGGAAGATGTCAATGTTAGAAAATTACATGACACAACTTTAACATGTACAAATGTAATATAGCTGTACAATTGCCATAGATAGCACCGTGCAACGATAATGCTGATGGAAAGTTGCACCATATATAGGAAATGCCCGACCTGCAGTAATGAAAAAGGCTAAAGCGTATTTGTTTTTAATGTTTTCAAACAACCAGAACTGATTAAAAAAGACAATTTCCTACATGGTAAGATAGGAGGTAGAGAAAACAGAGTGAAAATAATAATAATAGAAACAGAAACATAGCATAAAATGAAAATTAACGGTGTTTAGTTGAAGAAAATAGAAATAAACGGAGATAAAATAAATGAAAAATGAGACAGCAGCGTTTAGCGTGACTGTAGCGTGACAAATGAAGACCATCTATTACTGGCTGCTTGGACTTGGAGTTGATTTTTAAGATTGAACTAATAGATGAGATTTAAAAAAAAAAAAAAAAAAACATCAAGGCTATATACAATAAAAGAAATGTACCATCATCATGATTGGAAGAGAGTTATTGTTGCAATATAATCATTCTTCATCACCTGTTAACATCACCAGAATATTAGTGGTCTCTTCAAAGAATTATTGCGGACTAAACTATAAAATAGCAGGACATTATCAATACAAAGGACACACCTCAAAGGCAATATTTTGATAACCATACACAAATGTAGAACCAAACGGGTTAGTTGCAGAGCCTTGGGTTTGAATGGCAGCTCGTCCACAATCCCCAAGTATTTCCTATAGAATCAATTGCAAAATATTATATGATATAAACTTTGATTAATCATTATAAGAAAACAACTTCAAATGCCAGTCACTATTCTCTTCTACAAATTGTTCATATACTTCAAGAAAAAAATCTTCCACAACTACATAAGATATAATCCAATAAAAGGGATAGAAGACCACCTTCACTTGCTCCCATTTGGTGCTAGGTGTAATAACCCTTTGTTTGCTGTTATTTACTTCCTCGAAAGATCCCCCAGCTGCTGGAAAGGTCAAAAATAGATTTTATCTCTTAATTCACAACAAAATTTTACAACCAACCGTTACATCGACCAAAACTAAACACTCCATTGCAAATAAAAAAGATTGCTTACAATCTGCTCCATAGATAACAAAGTTGCACTTAATATAAGAATTGAAATCCGCATGACCGGGGAAGTTGGAATGCAAAACAAACTTCTTGATTTTGTGGGTCTGAAAATACAACAGACATGTAGAAGTTACCATTATCGGTCGTTTCATCATGTAAAGAAACAAAAACACGATGTCAGATACAAACCTTTCCATCAAATAAGATGTCCAGACCACGAGTGAAATAATTATAGAAGTAATCTCCACATAAAGTTGTCCTAGGTCGAAGATCAGAGGCAGAATGAATACCCATCTGATCCACCTATGTATAGAGTTAGAATTAAGAATCAAACTTCATACAAACCAAAACTCATTCAGGAAGTTTACTAGCTCAAAATATTATGGAGTTTTTTGTGCTCAAGTTAGACTTCAGACCTATTTAAATAAATATATATTTAGTGAATATCAATACTTCTCCGTGAAGAGAGTAACTAACAAGATTAGAAGAAAAAATATATCAGCTGCAGATTTTCTTGACTGTTAACCCGATCTTAATAACTTCTGTTAGGACACACCCCAATACTTAGAATTTAGAACTTATCCACAGCAAAACCTTCTTCTAAAGCCTTTAGTAGAGATTAAAGACAATACTACAAAATCTCCTCGTGTCTCACATTTAATCATGCTTCTGGCTTCCATATATCACACATTATCCAACAAGCATAAGAAGTACCGTACCTATGCAGCTATGCATACAAAATTCTTGAAAGAAAAAGCAGCAAGGAAAATAGCAAAGCAGAAATTCCAATGTGTCATCTCTTTCCTCTTAACCAAATTACCAAACGAAGGCATACTCTAGAACATGAAACAATCAATTTCCTAGGTCCTCATATGACCCATTAAACAAAGTAGAAGATATAGTTAAGATTGAATTGTATACTACTTGCAGACTGACTTAGGGTGTACACCAGAATCTCAAAAACATAACTGTATAGATCTCCATAAATAAAAATCTCCTCAGTACACCAATGTAAGTACAAAAAAAGAGTCAGGTTCTGTAGACATCTATGCATCATATATCAGTTTAGTTCCACACTGAAACCTACATATTAATCATATCCCATTCAAAACGTTAGTAATTTATTGTATGAGAACCTGCTTTTGATGAATTCCACAAGGACGCCCAAGCTCCGTCCAAACATCCTGCATAAAACATTAAGCATTGCATAAACTTTCCTTAAGATAAAGAATATGAAACATGTGGAGGATGATAAAAGTAACAAAAAGCATAGGAAATTCATCCACTAAAAGCAGAATTTCAAATGGTTTCGATTGTATGTAGTAGTAGATAATGTTTACCTGAGGAGATGCACCAAACGGAATGTGTTGAGAGCCAACTGTGAAATATAATTCTTCTCGCAGCTATATTAACCAAGAAAAAACTGAATTAGAAGTCAAATCACCAAGACATTTAATCAAGGAAAAAAGGTTTCTCTAAAATGAAGCCAACTAAATGTGTCATTATAAAGAATCCAAAACCCAAACTGATATAGGGTTTAAAGGACCCAAACCTTCACATGGACCTCTTCCATATAAATGCTTCCAATCGGTAATGGTGGAGCAGAAGCCTTATCCATTAAAGACCCCACACCGACCTTCTTACCAGAGGAGCTGTCATATATAGAAACACGGCAGGTGACCGGTGTGGTTCCATCAGGAAACTCCAACGGCAATTCCACTGTCATAATCAAAAGAGAAAGTGTCAATGTAACAAAATAAGAAAACTAGGTACAACATTTCAATTTCAAGATGATATAGTAAATACCTCCACCATCATGACAGCAGTCTGTAAATTGACTTGGAATAGGAAAGGCAAAAGAAAGACCCTAAAGAGCGATCCAGAAGAAACATAAAGCAGAAAGTATTATTAACAAGAAATCGTAAACAAATAAGGCAATAGTAGACAAGCATTTGATATCCAATTTCCAAAATATGTACCGGATAGAATAGGGTGTAAATGCCTCTATCCTTGTCAAAAATTCCGGGATATGTAGGTCCAAACAGTGCATATACAGCAACAAAAGTAGCTAAAGTTGCCGGTCCCCTAGAAGTGGAAAAAATCATCATTAGTTTTAAAATAAATCTATACTAAAATTACAAGTCCAAATACTCACCCTATTAATGAAGTAGAATAGCGCATCTGAAGTCGCTTTACATCAAATATTTCAATCAGCCGCAGTCTCTAAAATAGCAATGAAATCTTTAATCATGACAGGGTCTTCTAGACATGTATAGATACCAATGTATAAAAGCACTATAAAACAGTTTAGAATGTTTGAACGCGTAAGAAATTATGCATACAACTGTGTTAGTGCTTGAGATCTTCGACAAGGAAAGAAAAAATACTATACATGCACCATTACTTTTGAACAAAGTAGCAATACCAGGCATTCATGTTAAAAACAAAAGTCAATTCTCAAGCATGGTATCATCTTGAGGTGAAGGAGCACATTAATGTAACAAAAGAAACAGAAATAGAGTAGAAAAGCCAAAAGCTTTTAACAATTCACCCCAACTAAGTTGCACAAAATATAAAGATAGCTAAATTTTAAACATGCATTATTACATTGGTTCAACAGTTTCCATTTGCACAGGCAAAGTACCTAGACATCCTTATACAATTTCATTCTCATTATTCTCTTATCAAGTTATAATATGCAAGCAGAATGAGCTTCAATGATAATACAACTAAAAACTACAGAGTCTTCTAAGATAATCCAATAACATTCAGAACTCATAACTTTTCACATGAATTCTTAACACCCTTGTTGAGTTTGCATTTCCAAATGCGTCAGACTAATTTAGTTATTCTGTTAGTCATTGTTCGTGATACCATAGAGCTCCCAAAGCATGAGTTATGGTCCATCATATCATTTCTAAACTTACAATAATAGCTAGTCAAGCATTCATGTTTCCAATTAAAGACATAATATACGAAAACTTCACTAAATAATACACAACATGTCATGCTTTCCAAATAAGGACTCTACAAAAGAGAAATAAATCAACCACTGGATCAAGACAAAGGAATAAAAAAGTTATATAGACCTGAGACCACGGGTCGAAACGAAGATGGAAGCCGTGATCGGGAAAGCTAATCACAATATCTAACTTCAGAGGTTCCTGCGTGTGCATTAGAAAAACTCAAGATAACTAAAAATTAATCTCTTACAAAATAAAAACAAGTGTCTCACAAAGGCGATGCCACCGATACTAGTCTGCCCAAAGCAGACAGTAAAATTACTCGAACAAGTTCACACAATCATAGCGAAGACAAGTGAAAGGAACTAAAGCCATAACCATTTGTGACAAACCTCATCAAAATACTTCACATGCACCACGTCATATATATTTGGCTGCTGCTCTATCTGAGCAAATGCTTCGCAAATGGGCATACCTAAACAGCATAAGGAATCGGTAACAAGCAAAGTCAGTAAACACATTAACAAAACATAAACCAAATACGAAACGCCAATAACACCTTCTTCAATAGTCGAATAAATTTAGATGCATTAAAATATTGGATAGAACCGCATAGCGTGACTTTGAATATGTATGATAACCTCGAGAGTGAAAAGACAAAAGGAAAAATTAAATTACCATGTCTTAGACCTAAATTTACACAAAGAGAAGTGAAAATCGGAAACGGATAGGATTACTGTTGAATTGAAAAAATGCGAGAGGAAAACTACCTAAAATGAAGGGTCCGATGCCGAGACCGGGTCGGAGATCGAGAACGATGGCTCCCATGGCTGTGCCCTCGCAACGGCGTCGTCTCTGCATGATGACAGGGGGTATTGGATTGGGAGATTGCTGATGAAGGAAATCCTCAGTTACTTTGTGTGAAGAAAATAATCGACAATAGGGAAGGGGTAAAATGTTTATGTAGGGTTGTGGAGGATCCGATTCGATTTCATTAGAGGGAAAAACGACCTTCTGTTTTTCCTTTTCCAACTCCCCAAAAGCAACAGATGCTCCTCTCGCACGCCACGGAAACCCACCTCACCTTGCTTTTATTTTCTTAAACGGTTAGGTGTTGTTTCGATAGATACCCACGATGTTATGTCAATCTCTTGAAAAAACACTCCTAATTCTTTTGTTTTTCAACTGTTTTATATAAATAAATAAATAAACACTTATCTTTTGCTGGGAAGACATAACAATATAACTATAGTAAATATACACATGATAAAAGAAGTAAAAAGAAAAGAGGTAAAATTTAAAATAGATTATTGTTTTCTTTAATATTCTTTCATCTCATCAAACACACCTTCATCTTCTTCTTTTTTATCTTATAATATTATATATATATATATATATATATATATATATATGGTCAAAAATAGTCAAAGTATGAGTCAAAAGTCTCATATTAGATATAATTAGACAAAGTTAAACACTATATAAAAATAAATATCCATAACACCATTGCCTTAGAATTTTGGTGTAAAACTGATGTCAAATACCTTATATGTGTAAGACTAATGTCATATAACCATTAGAACCACAATCTCTCAAGCAAGATAACCATGACCATAAACCATATATATGTGAAAAAATATATAACCTAACATATATATATATATATATATATTAATCTGTATTCTATATTTTTACTAAGGGATTTCTCTTTTCATTTTATGTTGTAGTTGTAAAAACAATAAGAATTAAAATAAAACAAATTAAACTATTAATAGTAAAATCAGCTTTCATAACTTCATCTTTTTGACTTTTTGGATATTCAACTTTTATAACTTCATTTCTTTGACACATTAGATATTCTCATGTTGATGACATTTTTATATCATGTTTCAAATCATTAATATAAAATTTATCACTTGTAATTATTTGAACATTAAGACAGGCTTCTCTAATTGAATCTCTCTTATTTTCATCTTCAGGAGTGATTAGTAGATTCTCTTTTATCCCTTCTAGGGATGTCAACACCTGTTGGATAAATATTTGTCTCGTATTCATATCCATATTTGTGCGGGTACCTGCAAATATTTTAAAAAAATATTGAACAACATATTTTAACCATAATTTTAAATAAAAAATACAATGCATAACATTCATAAATTTCAAACAAATTGCAAATAACCTATTTAAATAGAGTTAATGACAGTTTACAAAAAAATTAAACATTTTTTTACACCAATTGATAAAAAATAACTCATTCAAAATCAAAGTGTTAATATTTTAATCATGTTTTTTTTTTATTTTAATTTAAGTTAGAGTATAATGATACAAGTATCCACGGGTACGGATATTATGATACCCATATTCGTCCCGTTAACATGCGGGTATAAGAAATAATTGTACCCGTTACCTGCGGCTATCTATTAATATTCATTTCTAACCCGTCGAGGGTTTTATATGCGAATACCTGCGCGGGCACAAATTGTTTTGGCACTCCTGATCACCTCTAAACAATAATGTATTAGTTCATTCTTCGTCAATATAACTATTTAAAAATTAAATAAAGTTTGAGATAACTTATCATAATCTAATAAAAATTTGGGAGATCTAACTACTAAAAGAAAAATTCATGATAATCACGACACAACTAAAAGTCACCTGAAAAAACACATAAGAAGTAACTTTTCGTTTTATATTCACAGAAAATAAATATGCAAAGCTGGTGAAATAAAAACAATGAACTATTAAACTAATATTTTACTATCAAATTAAACAAGAAAATTACTTGTCTAGTTTAATAATAAGAGAAACAAATGAGGAACTTAGAGGAGATTGTATTTGACTTCTTTTTAGAAAAACAAAAAAAAATCATATAAAACAAATAAATACATGCTAAAAACACAAAAGATATAGAAGAAAAAATGAAAATATATCTTAATATTTTTTATATTAATTTTTGTATTTTTTATTTATTAAAATTAAATGTTATATGTTATGTTTTATAAAAGAAAATATCAAAATTAATTTTCATAAATTTCTAATATATACTATAGATAATTTTAAAAAATTATTAGACCTAAGTTTGTTTCTCACCGTATCAAATCAATGTTTGAAACCCACACATCAATGACCATACAAAATATTTATTTATTTAGAAATAATTTTGTTATTACCTAATTAAGATGGAAATTTTTTAATTACTAAAATAAACTTATAAACTAATTTTTGGGTTTCTAATTACCATATTATTAGAAACTTAAATTTGTAGTTATTATTATTTAAATTTAGAAACTAATTTTGGAGTGACTAAATTTTATAATATTACAAGTTAATATATTTTTTAATCTCTAATAAAATTATATGTTCATTATAAATAAATTCAGTGATCACTTATATATTTGTAGTAATTAATGCCCATACAAAATATTTATTTATTCATAAATAATTTTGTTACTACCGAATTAAAATGTAATTTTTTTAATTACTATTAATTTATTCTAATAACTAAATTTTGGTAAGTAAAAAGAATAAACTTTAAAAATATTCTTTTATTTCTAATTTACATATTATAAGAGACTTAAATTTTTAGTTAATATTATTTAGATTTAGAACTAATTTTGGAGTGACTACATTTTTAAAAATTACAAGTTAATATTTGTTTATCTTTATTATAAATTATAAGTTTACCTTAAACAAACTTATGACTACTTAAATAAAAAACAAATTTAATGAGAATATATATATATATATATATATATATATATATATATATATATATATAATTAATTAATTATTTTGTGACTATTTATGCATGTTAATAGATACACAAATATATATCCATTATAAACAAATGTACCGAACATTTGTATATATAAAGAACAAAAATCAATACATTAGTTTTTAAATAATATATATTTTAAAAATTTTAGTCTTCATCGAATTACATTAGTTAAATCTTAGTCTTATGTCCTTGTGATCGTAATTGAAAATAAGACTAATGTTCTTTACCGACATATCATCAAAATTAGACCAAATATCCATATCCATCTTATGAACATAATGTACAGTAGTCACATATGTTAAGATATACTCAATTCCCTGCATTGGTAAATGTGTGTATGTCGAGATATACTCGATTCTCCACGTTGGTTGTGGTGTGAGGTCGAGATATATTAAGTTTTATGTCAATTTGTCGAGGTTGACATAGTATTGGTAATCTTGAAGCTGACATGATCCTTACTCACATATAAATATTACGATTTTGGTTGGGATGAGCCTGATCCTCCCTGGTGTTGATATGACCTTGGTCAAGATCACTTCAATCTTGTGTAGCACAATACATAGTGGTACTTGAGATGATCCAGACAATGGTCACCAATATGGTCTCGATCGTAGGTTGGTATGATTTGGTCATCTTGATTTAGTATGATCATTGTTTATGTTGATAGTTTAAGTGGTGGCTAAGATGATGTAGATAGTGGTAGTCCTAAATAGTACAACACAATTATTTTGTAAATATTGTTAATTGATGATATTAAAAGTGCGAGGGTGTCTACTTAAACAAATTGTCCAATCTCCTGCTCCTCGCGTTGTTTGTTTGGTTCTCCTGTCGCTCGTCTGGTGGTCCACGCCAATCAATGTATATGTTAAAGAGACTTCAATGGTTAAGTTAGCAATGGTTCTATCTATAATAGCAATTAATGTTGTAATAAATACGAGAGAACAAAATTTCCAACAAACTTACATTTGACCTCTATTTATAGTTTTATGCTTGAACCTTTGATTAGGGTTGGCCTAATCAAGGCCCAATTGCTTTTAAAACCTAATTACTGACCAATTTAATCTTAATCGTCGATGAACATGTTTATTTTTGTAATCGTTCGACGTTCCATGTCGAACGTTGTTGTTTGGCACATATCTACATATGCTCAGCATCACAACTTGAATGACCGATAAATTGTTCGCACGACACCGCTAAGGCGGCTGGCCACTCGTTGACACATATGTTCATATGATCAACAATTGGCCTAAAAGATTTGTGAAACATTCACACAACATCGTTGAGGTCTCGCACGATGAGACATTCGCTATTTGTTGCTCGATGATGTGTCATGATGACCTTCGATTGACGACTCATGCTGACTTATTTGTTATAATTTCAACCGATTATACAAATCACTTTGGACATTGATTGACGTTTAGATGGCCGACTGATCTGTATAATACAAAATATTTTTTTTACTAGTGCTAATAACTAGTAAGAATGAACTATGGTTAAGATAAAATCTATAAACAAAACATTTGTTAAATATACAAATGATAAAATTCAAATTTCGAAATTCAAATATCTCTACCTATATGCTCTTGGGCATGCATCCACTTTTATATAGCATATAATTTTTTTATAGGACCAGGTATACAACAAATCTTCATAATTCTAAAATATGCAGCAAAATCTCCATTTTTTTTTGTTTCGTAGAACACGGCTGCATTTGGGGAAGGGTATATTTGTACTGTGCTGCTTTGGATGGGTGTTGTGTGCAACTTAAAAAATCTAAGTTTGCATAGTTCATTTAATGAAATGTCCAGGAGCAATTAAAGTTTTTGTTTTTTCTTAATGTGCTAGGTCGAAATACACAGCTTCAACATCTAAGTTTTCTTAGCTCATTTAATTTAATGTGCAAGAACAGTCCCAACCTTTTTTTTTTCTTCTGCTTTTTGAACAATCTCAAATTGAATTAAACTTTTTTAGATTTTAAAGTTGATGAGTTGTCTTTAATACGTTTGAGTACTTTAAACTGTATATTATTATTTGTTTTCTCTAAAGTAAAACATTTTTAACACCTTTTCCGTCAAGAAAATAAAGAAATGTCATGTGGAAAAAGTTTTCATTTTTGGGACCTAGAAAGGTAGGTATTTTAAGATATGAAGGAAGCTGATTTCTATCTAAAATCTATAAAATATGTGTTGTCGTTTTATTAAAAATATAAAATATGTTTAATTTAAAAATTATTTGCTACACATTGTATTCATGTTGGATGAAGCAATCATATATCAATTGCAAGTGAAGTTACGTTAAATGATTAATTTTGGTTAATATAATAGTTAAAATTAAATTTGGTAAAACAATTTTTAAGACATATTTTCTTATGTACTTTATTTAATCATTAATTCACACAGAACGCGTACATACGTATAAAAACAAACAAAAACACACACGCATATATATATATATATATATATATATATATTGTTATAATGACTTAATCAAGTACTACCTAGGAAAAACTGTAAAGTGTAGAAAAACTAGTAGATATAATTGTTTATTTCTGAAAATATATAATAATGAAGGAATAATATTTTTTATTGTCACCGGAGTTAAAGTGAAAAAATGATAAATTATAAACTCCGAAAATAATCAACATACTAAGATATTTAAACTTACATTTTTCAGTTGTATATGTTTTCTTGTAAAACTAATAACAATCAATAATCCATACAAATTGTGTCGTTATAGTGTAGTTTTTGTACTTCCAATTAAGCATTATGCTAAATTAAGTTATACACATGTATTTGTTACTCCAAAGAGAGCATAAAATTGCTTTGGGAGTAATTTATTGATTTTTACAAAACTAAGAGAACAATTTTATAAGATAATTACTATTATGATTTATATCATAAATAATTATAATTATTATTTCGGTACACTACAATTTATCAACATTTTTGTATACAATAATACATTATATATCACCCACTACTTTTGTTAACCACTGTTGTCAATTTTATTTTCTTAAATTATAGAGACGCTTATATTTTAAGTAGTTGTATTGTGCTGTGTTATTGAATAATGTGCAGTTATTTTTAACATTTTGATAATTTATTTTCATTTTTTTAAGTTATAATCAAAAGTAAGACAATAATATGAATTGTGAATAGCAAATGAAATAGTTCTCAACCTTTATATATGGTTAAAAATTGGACACTTTATTTAATTTTTGTTATTTTAAAATATATTTAACGATAAAACAATAATATGAAACGTGTACATTAAGGATAATGGATTTGAATCTTATAGATGATTATACACAATTGTTAGTTATTATTATTATTATTATTATAAACATTTTTTTATTATATTAGAAGTAAAGCGAGAATATGGGTAAAATCGATATTTGACAACACATTATTTTTGTTTAACAGAATAAGTCGTTTTAAGGGAAGTCAACTTCCACGTGTAAAATATTTTTCCATTATTAAAATATGCAGAGAAAACAATTTAATGTCTAAAGCAACACAGATGTGAATGAACATACATGTATGTCATGCATTCATGCAAGAAAACTAATTCATAATAAAAGTATGCATGAATTTATTATTTTTTTGAAACATAATAAGGACTACACGCACTTCTAACATTGTAGATGAGTTTTCATTTAATGCTTATCTTCTCTTCCACTTGCACTGAGGCCACATTGTACAATTAAATTTAAAATGTCTTTTTATTACAATATACTTTTTACTATATATAGACATATAAATTATATTTTAATGGAAGAAAAAGTTTAATCACCGTACAGTCACAACATATCACGTCTTTTAAATATTGAAAAATGCTAATTTTTTTTCTTCTATTACTTAGGTCTTGTACATTTTTAGATTAATTCATAGTAAATAAATTCGTTATTTACTTGTTTTTATTGTGACATACTTTTTTTCTTATTGGCACTGAAATGACCCTGATCTACACCTATAGGGGGCTTTTAATTTCAAACAAATTGAATGAGTGATTTTTTCAGTAACAAGGTCACCCACAAGCCGAACCAAGCATTTATTGGGTTAGCATCTTCACATAAATAATGCCGAAACTTCTTGACTAATGACAGGTATCACAACAGTGACGTTATAATCTTCTACCTGTTAAACTCGACCTAATATTTCTCACTAAACACTGTTTCCAATAATCACTTACTTTCACATGCGATTTGGTTCCGTGATATTCTATTGCAGCGAATAACACACGCACACAGTAGCTGGCACACTGTGAAACGAAATCTGTTTGTTAATGTTTTCGGTGCATCACGGAAAAAATTATTGCCCTTCCCGTTTCAGAAAATTACCATTTGGAGAATTAAACAAAAGAATGTGGATAAATGGGAAAGCTAGTGGCAAAGCGGAACAAGTAAGCTTGCCTTCTTTTTCACCCAACATCCACTTTGTGCCTCAAGAATAAAAACAAGCCTAACTTTCCTTTCTTAAATCGGAGCCAAAAGTGGTTTTCGTAAAGAAAATGAATTATTTTTTTTTCAGAAATGATAAAAATTGTAAATTTTTTTAAAATGGGAAAGTGTATTAGTTATAATTAAGAAATAATAAATTAAAATGATTTTAGGCGTGTTTCGAGCGTTGAAGAAAATAACCAAGTGGCTCCCACTTTGGCTGGCCTCACCACGGCACCCCACTAACCACGTGGTGCTCGAGAAACACAGAATCGCGTACTCAAAAGGAGTCGCGTTTGACGATTCACAACTTTGAATTCTCACTAGATGAAAAATTGAAAACATGTAGAAAAGCGAAAACCAAAGAGAGAGAGAGAGAAAGAAGGAGTAAGAGGAGCTTCCACATTCAACCAATCCGCGGCGAGCATGTCATCTACCTTCTTCTCACTGAGAGGTCAGAGTTCCACAAACTCTCTCTCTTGCAATCGGGATCTCTACACTTTTTGACACGAATTTACCAACAAAACAAAACAGTGCTTGGTTACATCTGCGTCTGCACTCCACTTCCCTCTCCATGTTAGGGTTTTCTATCTCCCACGCTTCTCTCCATATGTTTCGGAATTATTGATTTTCTTCCTTCGATTAGATTCGATTCGATTTGTGGAAGCTATGGACCAGCCGCTTCAACCGCAGCCGGAGGCTGCGGCTGCGGCTGCGGCAAACACCGCTCGGGGTTTGGAGGACTCCCGGCCGGTGGGAGCCACTGTCGCGCCTGCTGCAGGCTGTGCTGATGTGGCCGAAAAAGATGTTAGTAGTAGCGTGCCGAATTCGGAGGTTACGGTCGTCGAAGGCGCCGTTTTGAAACGGAAGCGTGGTCGTCCGGCCAAGGGAGCTCCGAAAGTGGTGCCTGTCGTGAGACAAAAGAAGGACGAGGAGGATGTTTGCTTCATTTGCTTCGACGGTGGGAGCCTTGTTCTCTGTGATCGGAGGTGAGTTGTAACTGCCTTTGATTTAGCTGTTGTGGGATAGATTCTACGTCCACTTGCCTTTTTAGTTTGCAATTAAGGTAGCTTATGCGTTATGGTTATGATTTTCAATTATAATCACTTCTGTTGTGTCAGTTTCAGTATATTTTTATTATTAATTTGTCTATCTTTTCTTTTCTTCCCCTTTTAGGGGTTGTCCTAAAGCTTATCATCCGACGTGTATTAAGCGAGACGAAGCGTTTTTTCGATCAAAGGCCAAGTGGAACTGCGGTATGTTGTTTCGTTTATTAATTTCCTGCAATTGGATTACTCACCCAGTGTGTTCTTTGCAATATGTGGTTTGATTTCCTATGAACGCTACATTTATTATCTGGGTTTTGCTTGAAAGATTTTGAGTTGAGCTGCTGTTGTAGATTACACAGAATCAACTTAATAACCTCCAATGCTATTCATCTATTATCACCTTAAACTGTGCGCCGTATTTATGGCGTTTGACAATTAAGGCACACTTTAATACTCTGTTTTTCAGAAGACTATTGCCTCTATACGTTTTGGATTTTAGTATCTCAGTCTGCATTACAATTGGACTGTTTTCCGCCATTAACCATTTGTTTTTTGTGCCATTCAGGTTGGCATATATGTAGCGCCTGTCAAAAGGCTTCGCATTATATGTGCTATACTTGCACGTACTCTTTGTGCAAGGGGTGCACAAAAGACGCAGATTTTGTTTGTATCAGAGAGAATAAAGGTTTGTGCGGGATATGCATGAGGACTATAATGCTGATTGAGAACAGTGTCCAAGGAAATAAGGAAATGGTATGTTAAACTTTCTTATCTATGCTGGATAGCCGGTGCTCTAGTAATTTTATTAGTGCAGGATTACTTGTGTTAAGTTAATGTTTTATGATAGGTCTATGGTCGATGGTCTAATTTTTTTTATCTTTGTTCTCATTGTACTACTCTTGCAGTGTGAAGTGGATTTCGATGACAAAAGCAGCTGGGAGTATCTTTTCAAGGTTTATTGGATGTATTTGAAAGGGAAGCTATCTTTAACATTTGATGAGCTCCTACGGGCTAAAAACCCCTGGAAAGCTGTTGCTCCTATGAGTTATAAGGTTCAAAGTCCCCATGAACTTTATCATCTTAGAGATGACAAAGGCTCTGGTTCCGAGAACTCCTGTATAGACATAGAATCAAATAATTTGAAGAACAAAAGGCCCAAGAGACAGCCAAAACTTCTTGGCAAGGGTGATTGCCTGGACAGGATGGGTTCAGGTGGCGACAGAGTTATGCCTTTGCCTGAATGCACAAAATGGGCATCGAACGAGCTACTAGAGTTTGTTTCACATATGAAAAATGGTGATACATCTCTCCTGTCTCAATTTGATGTCCAGACTCTCTTGCTGGAGTATGTGAAGAAAAATAACCTTCGTGATCCTCAACAGATATCTGAAATTGTTTGTGATTCTAGACTACTAAATTTGTTTGGAAAATCACGAGTCAGCCAAATTGAAATGCTAAAGCTCCTTGAATCCCATTTTCTTTTAAAACACAATGGACCAGCAGAAAATACTTTTGGAGCAGGAATTATTAATACTGTTGCTGGTGAAGGGGAGGCCATTGACCCTCATAATAAACAGTTGATGTTAGTTAATGACAAGAGATCTAAAACACATAAAAATGCAGATGTTCTAGTTCCGCAAAATAACCCAAATGCATATGCTGCAATAGATGTTCACAATCTTAACTTGATCTACTTGCGGCGATGTCTGATGGAGAATTTAACTGAAGATATTGAAAAGATTCACGAGAAGGTTGTTGGTTCATTTGTGCGGATAAGAATCTCGAGCAATGATCAAAAACAAGATATGTATAGACTTGTCCAAGTTGTAGGTAAATAAACTTTTATAGCTTCCAATACTCGGTAAATTACCCTTTTGTAAATTGCAAATGACTTGAAATTGGTTTTGGAAAAACTATTTGTGCAGGTACAAGCAAGGTTGCTGAACCATACAAAATTGGGACAAGAACAACTGATATTAAGCTTGAAATTTTAAACTTAAACAGGAAGGAGGTCATATCCATTGCTGAAATTTCTAATCAGGAGTTCTCCGAGGTGAAAATAGATATTATTATAATCATATTACCTTCAACAAAATCTCTAGAATGTGTAGAAGAGTTAAGTTTATTCTATGCAAGTTTTCTGATGGTTAATATATTTATTTTACATTCAGGATGAATGCAAGCGGTTGCGTCAGAGTATAAAATATGGGCTCTCAAAGAGATTGACTGTGGTCGGTGTGCATATTATTTCAATTTCATAAAGTATGTTGTATTTTGCATGTTTAAGACGATTCTTTGTTGGCTGTAGGGAGAGATTCTAAACAAAGCATTAACACTTCAAGCAATTAGAGTTAATGATGTAAGTTCTTTTCTTATTTTATTTTTCTGCTACCTATCAAAATGGAGATATGATGTATGATTAATGTTCATTTTTATCATAAGAAAAATTCAAAGCATAAAAAAAAGGCTACAGATATGTATTAGGTACCATACTGTATGTCACTTAGGTACGTCTACTAATCTTAATCTTTTTGAATGGAATGATTATGTGCCACTTAATAATTTCCTAGTGTATGTGAATTTAGTGAAATGTTTGGGTTGAAATAAAATAAAAAATGCTTTTTCTTTAGAGGCACAAAATTCCTCTCTCTTTTATTGTCAGAGTAATATATATGATAATTGTCATTCTTTAATATCGTACCTTTAAATATGACCAGCCATATTGTTGGCCTTGATTTTAAACATTATGCTCTTTTATTGGTATAGTTGCTGGAAGCTGAGATTTTGCGGCTTAATCATCTTCGTGATAGAGCAAGTGAAAAGGGGCATAGAAAAGAATATCCTTTATGATTTTCTACATTACTCTTTGGTGTCCATTCCTCCCAGTACACTATAGATAGTATGATTCTGCAACTATTTTTTATCCATTGGTACAATATATGCTTATTTCATAGTAGTTTATGCTAGAATCGTTGGAGGTCTATGGAGGCATACATGTTATAAAGTAGTTTACTTGTAAATTTTATGTTTTATTTTGTCTTGTGCATCTACATATTATTGCTGGAGTTGCATTTTTATTTTACTTTACTGTATTGTCAAATTTATGTGTGCTTATCTTATAAATGGAGTCATGGGACATGCTGCACTGTATTGTCAAATTTATGTGTGCTTATCTTGTGTATCTACATTCATTTTTTTTTTGTAAACTAGATTGAAAATTTAACAAAGATGGGTTAAGCAATGAGTTGATAGGTTCTCAGTAGTTGTTATTGGCCTGTGTGTGTATGTGTGTTTGTGTGTTTTTTCACGGTTGCATGCTAATGTGCCAAAGGCATAATCAACGTTCCTTGACCAAACTGCACGCTTAAAGAATATGAGGAGAAGTTGCAGCTACTGAACTCCCCAGAGGAGCAGCAACGCAGGCTGCAAGAAATTCCAGATATACACTCTGACCCCAATTTAGATTCAATGTTTGAGTCTGATGAAGATGATGGAGAGTCGGATGAAAGGAAGCAAGGTAGCATTCATTTGCTCCACAGACATTGTTTTCATGTTTCTTTTGGAAGTTGTCCAAACAATGTTTGTCTCATGGTAACGGTAATTATGTATATGCAGATAGCAATATATTTTCAAAATATCTTGGGTTTGATAGAAGAGAGAGGGGCTCTTTTTTTCCAAGAATTTCGAACAATGTCTTCAATGATGCGGGAGGCAAAACACAAGACTTGCCTGTTACCCGAGAACATGTTGGGAATACATGCACAGTAAAGAACTGTGACACAGCTATCGAGGATAGCACTACTACAGTTGTGAAATCAGAAGTGTCTAGTGTTGCAGTGGACATTTCACCATCACTTATTCCAGTGGAGATACAGCAGCCACTTAATGAATTTTTGAATGATAGATCGTGGAATTATCAAGATCCAACTGGGAAGATTCAAGGGCCTTTTTCTATGTTGCAGCTGTACAAATGGAATGTAAGTGGAGGTTTCCCTCCAGATCTCAAAATATGGAGGATAGGTGAGAAACAGGATAACTCTATACTGTTAACGGATGCACTAAGTGGGAAGTGTTCCAAAAATGTGTCATTGCCATTCAACAACCCATTGCTCTCTCTAGGGGTCAGTGTTACATTGGATAATAAAGATAATAGTCAGGATGCTGGGAAGAATGTAGTGAAGAATGGAATTTCTGCAGATGGGCAAATTATTGAACAGAGCAAGGAACAAAAAGTGTATGATACCTCTACCCAGTCTGATGGTAAAGCTGAGCCTGTTAGGAGCAATGGATGGCTTGGGCCGCTGCATTTATACCCTTCACCATTGACAACTGCCATTACTGAAAAAATGAATGAAGCTTCTTCTGATAAATTAAGGAAAGGTTATGGGATTGTGCGAAACTCCCAAGATAATGGAAATAATGGCTCAAACAGGACAGTGGATGGACAGAGTAATAGTGGGCAAAGTTATCAGAAGCCATCAGATAGTGAAGAGAATTCAGGGCAATCTTCTGCACAGACCTGGAGACACCCTAATGTTAATAGCTCTTCGGATTGCCTGGTTACCACGTCAGCTCATGTTTCGGGTACAAAAACATCACCACATAAGCTGGGATTTGATTTGCACAATTCTCCTTCCCCTCCAGCATGTAATACATCATCTGGACAGACCTGGAGACCCCCTCATGTTAATAGCCCTTCAGATTGCATGGTTACCACGTCAGCTCATGCCTCTGGTACAAAAACATCACCACATAAGCTGGGATTTGATTTGCATAATCCTCCCTCCCCTCCAGCATGTAATACATCATCTGGACAGACCTGGAGTCACCCTAATGTAAATAGTTCTTCTGATTGCTTGGTTAACACACCAGCTCATGTTTCTGGTACAAAAACATCACCACATAAGCTGGGCTTTGATTTGCATAATCCTCCTTCCCCTCCAGCTTGTAATACATCTTCTGGACAGACTTGGAGACACTTTGATATAAATATTTCTTCCAATTGCTTAGTTACCTCATCAAATCATGTTTCTGGTGTAAAAACATCACCACCGCATAAGCTGGGATTTGATTTGCATAATCCTCCTTCCCCTCCAACGTGTAATACATCTACATGGCAGGCAATCATTGGCGAGCCCAATGATTTTGATGAATCAGTTTCAGATCTGTTGGCAGAAGTGGAAGCAATGGAGTCACTTGGTGGCTTGGAATCTCCCACTTCAATCATGAAATGTGGCGATGATTTGACTGAAGGTTCTAAAAATGACTGTCTCAGCTTTGTTGCAGACCTTGGCCCAATGCTTGATGCAGGTAAAGGTGATGCACTGAGCTCCACTGGAGATTTAAACTTACCATCTCAACCGACAGCCGCAGAGGAACCATTACGGCAAGCAGATGTACATCACCATCATCAAAGAATTTCTGCTGAGCATTCTTCTAGAAGTTCTAAAGTTGAGGTGGGTACAAAAACCGCAAGTGTCTCGGGTAATCAATGGGATTCAGGCTCAGAAAATTCACCCGTTGTTCCATCTCCTGCAACCTTGGGCCTGGGTATAGACACCACTTGGAGACTTGGGCTAGATAGTACACCCTTGGGGTGGAGTGGAATAGATCAAGGAAATACAAATGTGGGTTGGGGAGTGGGACAAACAGCAGTGCAGGAAACCAGGAGCTCAAATTCATACACTTCTGTAACTCCAGGTTTTGGGGATAACCAAACAAGATATGGCAGTGATCGTTTTTCTGTGCCCAGAGATCGGGGTTCTCAAGGTCATGCTAGGGAATCAGGTTTTGGTAGAAGCAGAATTGCATTTAACAGGCAACCGTCGTATGGTGTTGGGAATGGAGGCTCATATAGGCCTCTGCCCAAAGGGCAGCGTGTTTGTAAATTTTATGAAAGTGGGTACTGTAAGAAGGGAGCATCCTGTGATTACTGGCACCCATGATTTTAGATTCCATTAGCACTGGTGACAGTTGTTTTTTGTAATCCTTAACATATCTGAAGTTGCCTCATTCCAATTGTTGTAATTTAACCTGACAGTATTAGTCAAGTGGCATAATTTTTTTATATGGAACTACTCTTGCTTGATCTATCTCTTTTTTTTTTTTTTTTTTTTTTTTTTTTTTTATTTTCATGTTTTTTTTTTTTTTTTTTTTTTTTTTTTTTTTTTTTTTTTTTTTTTTGTGACTGCTAATTACAAGTTTGTTTGCTTATGTTTTTCTTGTTCATTCAGTTTCTTACTTTATATATAATAATAAAGACAAAGGATCAAGTTTTCCAAGAGTAATTTTTTTTTCGTCTCTTTCGTTTTTTTGTAAATCTAATGGTTCTAATTTTAACTTACCTTAAAAAACTGCATCACGAAAAAAATTAAGGATGAATGCATCCTTTTGTGTGTGTGTGTAGAGAGAGAGGGTTTGATACCGAATTATCATATGATTATATTCTTGAATATTAGCTCTCAATTTTTGTTAACGTGTTTGAATTGTGAAATCTTAGTGGCACTAAGCACTCAATTCTGAGTGTAATTGCTCGCCAATTAAGCCTCTGCGGGAAACACCAATTGATGCAGCAATTGATGTTTTGGCTCCAATTTTGGGTTCCCTGATCCCTGTAATTTGAGGAAGTGGATTTGCCACAATTGGTAGTGCTGCAGCAGGAATTTTGTGCATCATATGGTGTTTATTTATGTATATGTGATAAGATTTGCTTGAAGTTAAATAACTTTTGTGAAATTACCTTGTTAAAAGACATTGTTTAATCCGTGATATTGTGTATGAATAGTTAGTTATAATTTGTTAGTATTTGGTAACTGATAATTTGATTTTCTGAAATTGCAAAAATATTTCAATTTGGAAGAGTTCTCTTATAGTTTGGATGAGTGCAAATTTCTTTTATAGATTGATTGTCTTGGCTAAATTTATTAATTAGCAAGGTGCATCCTTACAGGAATTGCTTGAAAAAGATGAGTCGATAACTACCGGCCAAACTGCAAAAAGGAACTCTTTAATTCACCTTTAAGAAGAATCTGGATGAGTAATCCATGCCTTTTAATACTTCTTATATTCCATGTCTTCAAGAGTGTACAATTAATAACTTCTCTTTTGTAGGTGATGATTTATTTTTTGTATTTATTCTTCCGGATCTTACCAACTTTTGGAGCTCAACTAAGGCTTTGAATTTAAAGCTATCGGAAAAAAGAAGAAGGGTAACCAATGGCTAATCTTTACTCATATCATATTCCCACCTTCCGACAATATTTTTTACTCAATTCAGGTCCTATTCATATCTGCATAATAATGACAGTTAACTCTAAATCTAAGTAGATAAAACTCTTACTTTTGACCTAAAAAAAAGTCTCAAAATTGTATTTTAGTATTGATTGCCTATGTTTCCAAGAAAAAGATGTTTCAAAATGTTTTTTAGTTTTACCTTCATTAGTAGAATGAGAGTCTATTTGCTAGGAATCAATTATCAGTTGTTAGTTGTTTTGTTTAAACTAGCAGTTTAGGTTTTCAACTTGGTGCTATTATTTAAGTTAAAGTCTCGATTGTGATCAACATTTGCGTCGGCATGCAAAATTCGTGGTTTGATTTGCTTTTTTTTTTTTTATTTGGATAACGATTTTAACATTGTTTTACAATAACGATTTTCACGTTGTTGATTTGAACAATTATCGAGACTAGTAAATAAAACTCTCATAACACATAAAAATAATCAAGTATTATACTTGACTCGAAATGCTTGAAAGAGAAATTTTGAAGAAAAGTAAAGTAAAGCTGCGTAAATATGTAAATTAATAAATAAATACAATTGAAAATAAAGTGCAATAAATTTAAATAGAAAAAAATTAAAAAGTGCAGGATTTTTATTTTTTTTTGTAAACGCAATTTTGTTGAAACGGGAAATATAATACAAGAAGGTATGCCCTACATACCAAGAAAATAGTCTAGGAATTATGCAGCAAGCATCGTGGTTTCAAAATAAAAGCATTAAAATGCATAAAAATAAAATGAAAAGTTTATGCTAATTAACTTAAAAGTAAAAAAAATTAAAAAATGGAAACAAGAAAGAGTAGAAGAAGAATAATGCAAATGAACATCAAGACTTGAAAAAGAAATAATATAAAGGTAAAGAATAATAAGTAATGGCAAGAATGAAAAATAGTTGCTTTAACTTACAGAATCAGTTGTCATCACATTTGGCACCGTAAACATAAGAAGGTATATTCCAGTGTTTTTTAATTAAAGAAATGGTCACATGTTATCTTTTCGGTGATAATCTTTGTTTAGGATTTACTATATAACAACTATGTTTTTCATTTGCACTTATCCATGTGAGTTCGATAACTATCACTACCTGGAATCACGTGCAATTTTCAACGTGTTTTTCAGTCAAATTCTTCACCACTTTTCGTACCTTAACACATAGTGATTTTTATTCACTTGTCCTGAACCAACAACATTTCTCGAAATTCTGACATCTCAACCCCTCTTAACAATTTCTTTCACAAATTTAAATCACAAATTTTCGGAAGTCTCACGTACACACTAGAAGACAATTTCATAATAATATATAATTTCATAATAATATATAAGTAAGTATAATCTCAACTTATAAGTATTTATCTGAAACTTTTGTCAGGAAGATTTTCGATACAAAGATTATATTGTACTCGTTTGAGTCGATTTTAACCATCGGTTCTGATACAGCTTGTTAGGTTTAGAGAGAGGGTTTCACTGAGGAGATACAACACTAATGAGACTTGAGTCAAACCACATAAGACATTGACACCACTCTCAACCCAAAATCTTAAGACAAGTTTTTGGGTCTTTATCCTTATACAGTACTCTACTTTCTCCTCATTTTTAGTCAATATAGGACTTAGAGTCACACTTGAATTCCTAACAAACATTAACTTACAAATTGATTTTATGGGATTGAATTAAACTTATGTTTTCCATACCGATAAGTTGGCCGAATGTGTCCTCGTAATCGACCCCTTATACACTTAAGAAAAATCAAAATGTGACTATGAATAATATCATATAGAAGAATCCCTTGTAAAGTGTAAAACATTGTTTTTACATGTTTTGAAGTTATAAGGAAGTGGTTGAATTTGTATAACATTGGATGACATATAATGCAGGGAAAATCACAGAATTTGGAAAGAGATAAAAAAAATGTGTTCTGATATGAGAGTTGAATTTTAGAAAAAGAAGGAAGCAAAAGGGAAAAGTGGAGAGAGAAAAGAAGGACTTTGTGACTTTGTTCACAGTAAGAATTGAAATGACTTGGGACCATTCTAAATACTAAGTAAATGTTTACCTAACTCTTGATTCCAACGGATAACAAATTGCACTTAATGTTTGAATTGAAAAAGGGTATCATCAAGGTCTTTGCCATTGAACATCAACTATTTGTCTTTTCAATAACAGAAATTATCACAATTAGGATAATGCCTAATTGCTTTATACTCAGAGCTAGAATTTAAAGTCGAGGAGATTAATGAACGGATTGAGATTTTAAAACAATTTTTTTTTTCATGTCATTACTTAAAGGCCATCCATAATGAGAGGAATTAAAAATATAAATGGAGAAAGTTTAGAAGGTAAAATTACTCAAATATTTATTTAAAAATAAAATGAAAATTTCTAAAAGTTGAAAAATTAAAAACATGTCTTGCTCTAAAAAGGTTAAACTAGAATTAGACAAAACAAATTGTTAAACTATTTAATTTAAACGAGTGAAAATACATGTTTTTAATTTTTTTAATATTAAAAATAAATATAAATAACTTTTTCGATAATTTTTTATTGAAAATATTTATTATAATTTAAAAATGATTAATTTAAAACAAAAATTAAAATAAAAAAATAGTTAAATCAAATAAAACTATTATTAAAATAAAAATAGTAAAATAATTGTTTAATTTAAAAAGACAGTTATTTATTAAAAGGTAAAATTGAGAATAAAAATGTAAATAATGAGGAATCCCATTTATAAATATAGGATAGATAATTAAAATTTATTTTTTAATTAGTTGTTACATTATAATATTATTATATATTTATTTTAAAAAATACAATACAATATTTTAATTTCTTTAATTAATAATTTTATTATTTTAATATATAAAAACAAATTCTTAAGTAAGAACAGTTTATATATTTAAACTGTTAAACTGCCTTTTTCTTCATTTTAAATATCAAGAACTTAAAAAAGTAGCAAACAAAAAAGTAATGAGTAAAACTAGTCAAATTTTTGTGTAAAAAAATGAAAATGAAAATCTCTAAAAAAAATTGGTAGTAGAAAACATGTTTTTTCATCTATGAATTAAGTCATATGTTTTTTTCATTCCCCTAATATTCAATCCTCTTTTTTTTTTTTCACTCCTTTACATATTAAAATTTGTTTTAATATATTCATTTAGCATTATTTAACAAATAATTCAATTTACTTAGTATTAAGTTATTAAGTTATATTAAGATAAAATTGTACTTTATGACGTAACTTATATTTTAAACAATTCATTAAAGTATATATACAAAGTTAAATTACATATATAAATCATACATCTTTTCTAACATAAGAAAACAACATTATCTATATGTTATGTATGTAAACTACATAATTAAATTAAATTGTTCTTTTGCAAGTTTTGTTGTGATCGTATTTCCAAGATTTATTTTATGGCATGTTTTTCTTTTCACTAAAACAAGAATTTTTGTAATCATCATATTCTCCACATTCATTTTATTACACGTTTTTCATTTCACTAAAAACTTATTAAGTATCCAAGTCTTTGGTTGTTTCTACTAAAATATTGTTGACGAAGATAGAAAAAAAAAAGTGAATTTCACGTTTGTATGAAAAGATTTGAGAGAAATTACGAACGCGGATTTAAGAATGTTTGTATCAATAGTAAATTGTAAAATAATAAACTTATACATATCTTCTAAATCTACAAAGAAAGAATAATATTGCACAATAGCGAGAAAATTACTTTATATCATTATTTATGATTTTGCTTTTCTATTACCTTCAACATTTACTTTTCACAATGGTTATGTATAATAACAACTGTAAAAAGTGAGAATTGCACCATAGGTTTGTTTATTAATATCTTTACTTTTTTTTAAAATATTTATTTCTTTCAATCACTATTTTTAACTATAAATAAATAAATTTAATTCACAAATCAATTATAAATATTATTTATAATAGACTATATTAAATATTAATAATTTTTAATTTAGAAAATGATAAATACCTTAATTAAAATAATAACTAATTATTTTGGTCTCTAATTATTATCTAATGCTTTTTTAGTATCACCTTTGTGTTAAAAATTCAAGTGTTAGTCTAAGTATCACATTAAGTAAAAATGAAAAAATTTAACAGTATATAATTTTCAAAATTTATAAACCTATTGTCTTAAGATTTTAGGTTGAGAGTAGTGTTAATATCTTATGTGTGGGTTAGACTCATGTTCATTGAAATTTTATCTCCTAATAATACTTTCTCCAAAAATCCAACACTTTGTGATCATTAAATTAAACAAGTGAAGTGATACCCATATCACTTCTATACAAGTAACATGTGTGCGATTTAAGTTTCTAATGACAAAGAGACAAATTTTACCATTTAGAGTATGAAAACTTAGAACAAAATATCCACATCAAGATCATTTAATAAATACCTCTCTCACTGTTGTGATTTTGATATTTAGTAGTCAATTTCGCAGTATATGAAACCAACCCTAAATTTTATCTTTAATGTCTGTTTACGTAAACACGTTTGGATGGTTTTGGTGTGACTGTATGAGCTTAACAAAAAAAATTATTTAAAAATTCATATATTCCAATTTTGAGTTTTTACTTTTGGATTTAATTAATTCCATTTAATAATAATAATAATTCGATTTGAGCGCATGGAAGAGTAATTTTATAATAAATTTGGAAAAAAGTAACTAAAAATTGGGTTGCATTTGCATATAATTATTTATAATAATAATAAAAAATGGAAGTAGACCGTACACGTGAATCACATCTTGTATCTACCAGAAAAGCTTGGGAAGATGAGGCTATGAAGAAACTACGAGTCAAACCAAACATTTATGATGGACGACATTATGTCTTTTAGGTAAACTATGGCCAACATCATAAATAATGCTGCAACTTACTTACTGCCAACACACATCACATAAGCGACGTGCTTTTTTATCTAACGTTTCATCATAATCACTTTTTCAGTTTGCAAGGACTTTTTTTTTCCTTTTTTTTTAATTTTAATATTCTGTTGTATTCTGAATTATAGTTGGTGCACATAATTCATCGCACGTTTCATTCGTTATTTCCTAAACTTTACTATCATTTTACATTCACTACAATAGGACCTTTAATGACATATAAACATATCAATATATATAGATCTAATATAATATTATTGCAAATTTTAAATAAGATTTAATAATACATATTATATTTTTTTTTAACTATGAGAATAAATTTATAAATTAATATTTGTTTACAATTGTTGGATGTTAATAAAATGTTGATAATGTCACTATAACATTTATTTAAAACACCTGATTGTGTACTTGATTTATCATTATATATAGCTTACACTGTGTATCATTATAAGATATGAATACATATTTATTATTATTATTATTGCATCTGTGTAAATCTTAAATGCAACTTTTAAAAAATTCACTTCATATATTACAAGAATTCTAATTCATGGTAACTCACGGGAAAATAGTCACATGGTTTAAATTGGAAAAAATAAAGTTTATTGCATGGGTATTTATAATGTCTTTTATGTTAGAAATACTAAAAATAAATGTCTAATTATTGTTATGGTTAAACATTTATGAATAAAATCCACATGTTTTAAATTGAAAAAAAAAATCAAGTTTATTGCATGAGTATTTAATGTCTTATGTCGGAAATACTAAAAGTAAATGTCAAATTATTATTATGGTTAAACATTTACGAATAGTATCCTTTAAAATTCACATCATTTGATCCGTACAAAATCACAATAAAAAGTTTATCTTGGAGCAACTAAACAAATAATCACGACTTAAAACTAACTATATCTTTATAACATATCACGTTAGTGTTATATATATATATATATATATATATATATATATATATATATATATATATATATATATATATATATATATATATATATATAAATGATTACATGCATTTGTTACAATTTTTACTTCTTAAATCTACATCTATATCATTAATCTTCTGATCTCCTGAAAATCATGTATGAAGAAAAGATAAAATATATCCAAGTATTTTTATTTTGTTTTGCTAATTTCTAAATTATATGTTATCCTATAAAACTTTGAGATGAAAAATTTGAATATTTAGTTCGTTGAAGTTTGTGAAGACAACACACACTCTCTTTTATTTTATGTTTTCCAGGCCCTTCATTTTGAACAGATACCATTCTTCGTATTTCTACAATGATGTGTGGTTTGAGAACTCTTAACGCGTATCATGTGCTTTTTTAATTCATCATAGATGAACCCATTTAAGGTAAAATAATCAAATCATTTAATATACAAACTTAATCAAAAAAATTGTTTTGTCTCGAAAAATAGCAACAGAATTTGTAAACCATATGAGCAAGATGTGGGGTTAAGGCTAAAAGTTGTGGTTTTATTATATTTAGCAGACACAATAAATAATCCATAGCGGAAGAAACAATTCATAACTTTACGATTTTTTTATTGAAGAGCATCAATACCTATTCTATATAAATACATTACTTGGACTTAACATCACACAACAGAATATATATATATATATATATATATATATATATATATATATATATATATATATTATGAAATTGTTTTATCTCTAGTTGATGTGAGACTTTCAACACTCTCTCTCTCACGTCGAGGTATATACATATCGTGCATAGGACTAGAAGCGGCTTGATAGCGGGTGGAACAAAAATCTTGCTAGGATAACATTTCTCTTAAACAATGACTCTGATACTATGTTAGAAGTGGACTTTAAGTCTAACTCAATTCCACAAAACCAATTTATTAGACTATAAAATTGTTATCTCTAGTCGATGTGAGACTTCTAACACCTACGAAAAATCCTAGTGAATTATAAAGGACTTGTGAAAACCTTTAATTTAACATGCTCTAACATTAGTAGTAAAATAATGATCAAATAAAAAAATAACTCTTATTATATATATATATATATATATATATATATATATATTTTTATATCTATACTGAATATGCGTAGGTGAAAATATTTTTTAGTATATATAAGTAAAAATGTGAAAATGTGCGTAGATGGAGACAAAATAAAATAACGGAAAGAGAATAAAAAGTTTGTATGAAAACAAACCAGGAAGTCAACCTTTTTGACCATGCAATCCTGGTGCGCCATAAAAGGATACTCAACCAAACCATAATGTAGTTTTGTTAAAAGAGATAAAATCATTTTAAAAATGAATAACACAATGTGTTATTATGTTAATTTTTAGTTAATAATTTTATTTCCGTAATTCAATAAGTTATTTACTTTTAATAGCAAACTTTAATAATAAAACAATTATTTTTGTCTAATTAGTTTTTATGTTTCCTTTTTAATAACACAATGATACAATGATGTCATTATATTTGAAAATAAGTAAACGTTGTTTGAAGAGAAAATTAGACATTTTTTTGGTCAATGCATATATTATGTATAAAATAAACTGTTAATTTTTATTTACTAGTTATTGGCTTAATGAGTTTTTTTCTAATTAGAAATAACAGTTTCTTATATTTAAAATTAAATGAATTAATAAGACTAAAAATAAATTATTAAATGAATTAACGACTTTAAGGGGTAAATTATTAATAAGACATTTAATGGAGCAATAGTATCATGACAACTTTAAGGGGTAAATTTTAAATGTTAGAGCGACTTTCAAAATACTTTATTTATTAGTATTTTTGTCAAAAAGAGAAAAGAGAAGAGTATTGCCAATTAGTATTCTAAGATTATTAGTTAGGAATAATTGATATGCATTAAATCATGTAAAAATTTATTGTTAATTAATTATAATATTAAACAAAATCTGATATGATAACTATTAATTCAGTTTTAATTTATTTAAATGATAAAAATATTCATAAATATTACAGTTGTATTTAATATTTTATTTAATGTTTAAAAATAAAAGTTAAAAATAATTAAATGATAAAATAATTATATTTTAATATTGTTAAAAATTAAAATATAATGAAACATAAAAAAGTTTAAATTAATAGAAAAATCAACAAATAATGGTGTTAAACGTCTACAAAGTTTAAAAAAAAAAGACAATTAAAGAATTAATTTGAGACTTCATTGAATTTCCTTCTCTGACTTCTTAATAACTTTTTGTAACATTTATGTTAGCTTAACCAAATATCAAGAAATTGACAATATTTTAATATCTGAAATTATTAATTATAAATACATAAAACTAGTAATATCTAAACTTTCAGCAATGACCTTTGAAATTTTAAAGTGCTTATTTTTAATCTAATTATGTTAAATTTTGTTGACGTGTCAAACAAGTTTCATGTTAACATTTGAGTTGTTTACACTGTTTGAAACATTATCAATAAAATTATAGTTAAAAGGATTATATACAACTATCTTTAAAGTTTAAAGATCAAAATGTATCGCCGAGACTAATGCCAAAATATTTAAATTAAGAGATGAAAATATACTTATGGGACCAAAATACTAATTTAACTTGTTTTTAACAACAAATATATAAATCAAGAGATGAGAATATACATAAAATAACTTTAACATAAACTCATATGGCATAAATGAACTTTATATATACCTTATTATTTTAATACATAAAAACATTTTTTTAGGAACAAACCCAAGTTATTAAATTTGAAAGTAGACAATAAAATAGGGGTTAAGTATGTTTTTAGTCCCTGAATTTTGACTCAAAATTGGAATTCGTCCCCGGTCAAAACTTTGATAAATTTTGATCCCTAAACTTTAAAAATGAATGAATATAGTCCTTTTAACCCAATTTTGTTAACTTTCTTTTATGTTTTGAACGCATTTCTCAGTAAATATTAAGTCGAGAATGTGTCAAACGGCGTAAACAACTCTAGTATTTACTGAGAAATGCATTCAAAACTTAAAAAAGAGTTAACAAAATTGGATTAAAAGGACTATATTCATTCATTTTTAAAGTTTAAGGAACAAAATTTATCAAAGTTTCGACCAGAGATGAATTCCAATTTTAGACTAAAGTTCAAGGACTAAAAACATACTTAACCCATAAAATATATATATAATGATTGACGTTAACCAACAACTCAATTTTACACAAAAGTTAAAGAACATTCACTTTTTTATTTGAATTTCAACTACGACTAACTTATTTTATTAAGCACACACCATTTGTTTTTCATCAATCAAATCTATTTCCACCCTTTGCTTATCATTCCATTTTTTTAATAATTATATATGTATATAGTATAATTTTGAATGTTATTGTTTTTGTATGAAGGGTTGGTTAGTCACTTATATAAGGCGGTTGTGTAGTGTCTTACGTCTTTAACTGTTGTATTTTTTTTGTATTTTTTTTCACCCATTCCAATTCAAATTCAAACAATATCTGATAACTTATTTAACTCTCTCTCTCTCTCTCTCTCTCTATATATATATATATATATATATATATATATATATATATCTCTATAAAATCACACGACAATGAATTTTTTGAAAGTCATAAGTTTCAAATAAACTATATTCTATAAAGAAAAAATAATGCATCAATTAACACATTTATTTATACAAGAGAATTACCAGGTTTTTCTTTTTCTATCTTTGCCTCTATATATATAGATGGATAGATTGTAGATTAGGGTGAACCAGTTATATATCAGGGGTTAATCATGAATCACTTTTGTATATCGTAACACTCATCTTATCTACATAATAGAATGGTGTGTTGCATTTCAATTTCTCATTCTTATATTAAAATCGGTTTGATCCCTGAACTAGACCGAGAATGATTGTCATTCTCATTTCTCCTTCGATCTAGTCATCGTCGAAATTCTCGAATGGCATCGAGACTCAAAGGAGTTACCAAAATGAATCGGTCTAGTGAGATAATTAATTAAAGAGGAAGGGAAAAAAATTTCAGTATAAATGATACATTGAATTATAGATGAAAATAATAAATATTGTGATGTGGTAAATAAAATTGATCAATTATAAATCCTACATTAGCCATTGTCCATTAAATAACATTAACAAATTTAATTACTAGTTATTGTCTAAAATAATTCTACTTTAAATAGAATGAGTCAATAAGATGAAAAATAGATTATGACAATTTTTTTCAAACACATTTATTTTAAAATAATTATTATTATATTAACTTTTTAATACAAATATTAAAAAAAAAAACAAAACAACAACAACGACCCGTGCTCACGGGTCCAAAACTAGTAAAATTTAAAAAAATTAAATTCCTGTTCAAAGTTAAGAGTTCAAAAATAAATTGCACACTGAAAAAGTAAGGCATCAATTAACACATTCATTTATCTAGTTATTGTCTCAATTAATTTATACTTAAAATAAAAAAGAATTAATATGATTGGAAGTTACGATTAAATAGAATAATATATTTAAATTTTATAACCAGCAATAAATTTTGAATAATAGAATGAAGAATTTGAGTAAAATATTTCTTAAAATGAAATATAGAAAACCATAAAATGTAGTCTGTTTATAAATGGTAATCAGTGACTGAGCATCTAAATGCTGTTATTATATTATTATAATGAGAAAGTTAATGAATAATATAATAATATATTGATCCACGTGTAAGCTAGTGATATATGGCGAAAGAAGAATAGGAGTTGGTCCATTTGGATCATGTTTTTAGCGTTGAACATAATAGCGAAGTAGGGCCCACCCACAATGAGTGGCGTTTCCTCGGTAACAACTAACCACGTGCTGTTCGAGAAACGCAGAATCGGACAGACGTAAGAGTCGCTTTTGTCCATTCATTCACAATCTTCATGGATTATCAGCAATCAAATTTAAACACTTATTACTAATTAATTAATAACAATAAATAATATCAACTAAACCATAAAAAAATATTAGTTTAATGCGTAGTCATGAAAGGTAAAAGCGAAAAGGCAAAAAATTGATTTCTTTTCTATAGGAAAAAAAAAAATAAAAAAGAAAGGAAAGAAGAAAGAAGGAGGAAACAAACAAGTCCCCTTACATCTGCACCAAGTCCATATTTCAACTCCAATTCCGTGTGCCCACTCACTATATCAGACCGACCAGGCCTAAATCTCAATTCCCAATTTCTCCGTTTAGGGTTTCTCTCTCTCGAAGTTCGCTCGCACCGATTCATGTTTTCATATCCTTGATTGATTCGCTTCTCGGAGATTCTCTCTTTGATTCGATTCGTCTATGGAACTGCAGCTACAGCCCAAGGCGCTACCCGCGGTGGAGGTTGATGGTGGGGATTCGGAGAAGTCGTATGTCACGGAGGTTCGCACCGTTGACATGGCTGAGGCAAACGAAGGTTGTTGCGTCACTGTTTTGAAGCGAAAGCGTGGTCGTCCGGCCAAGGGAAACCGTGTTCCGAAAACCACGGCACCGCCGACGAAGCAAAAAAAGGATGAGGAGGATGTTTGCTTCATATGCTTCGACGGTGGAAGCCTCGTTCTCTGCGATCGCCGGTGAGTCGTCACCGCTTCTTTCTGTTTGTGATTGATTTCTGGATTTTGCGATAATTGATATTCGCTGTGAAAATTCAGTTTCAGTTTGGGTTTAATACTGTGAGTTAGGGGTTTTTACTCAGTTGTAATCATTGGAGGATTCATGCTATCTCACTCTCTCTCTCTCTCTCTCTCTCTCTCTCTCTCTCTCTCTCTCTCTCTCTCCTTCTCTCCCCCAGGGGATGCCCTAAGGCGTATCATCCGTCGTGTATTAAGCGGGACGAGGCGTTTTTTCGCTCAAAGGCCAAATGGAATTGCGGTATTTTGTTCTAAAGACTTTATTCATTCTTTTCGTGCATGTGTGTGTTATTTTGCTTGAGTACCCTACCTGGCATGCAAGCGGATACTTGTATGCTGCTGAAACTGGATACATAATATCCATGGTTGGTTGTACATGTATATGTTGTGTTTTCCATGCTTAGTAATTAATGTAAGCTGAGGAGTTTTAATTAAAATTTAGAGTTGCAGAATCTTGTGCATTTTTATTGTATGAGATAGGGATATTTCAATTAATTCAAACTTTTGAAACCGAAAGTTTTATTAACTTTTGTTTACGTTTCATGCTTAAATGCGATCTGATTGTTGTAAATGAATGAAATCTAAATTTGAACTATTGACAATTAAATAATAGTTATAGGGTTGGTTTCTTAAAGACACAGTTGTGTCAGGGGAACGTTACTTTGGAGGGGAGAATGCATGTACAAGTGACATTGGCTTCTCCTGCATAGAAGGCTTAATGTAGTAGCATATATATATATATATATTTCCTGTGTCTCTTCTTTCTCTGTATTTTTGTTTGGAAGATTTGGATAAATTTCCTCGATTATAGAGAACCAGCTCAATGTTATTCAAAGATATCTACTTATTATCACTTATAAAAGAGTTTCACAATTATTACATTTTACAATTAGTGCACATTCAGTTATCATTTTTAGAAGTCAATCCTCTTTATTTGTTGAGTTTTAATATTTTAGCATGTATTAATTGCCTTTTAGCATGTATTAAATTCTTTCTTATAATAAACATTAATTTTTTCCACTACTTAGGTTGGCATATATGTAGCATTTGTGGGAAGGGGTCGCATTATATGTGCTATACTTGTACATATTCTTTGTGCAAGGGGTGTACAAAAAGGGCAGATTTTGTCTCTGTCAGAGAAAATAAAGGTTTATGTGGAATATGCAAGAGGACTATAATGCTGGTAGAGAATTGTGCCCAGGGCGATAAGGTATTGGTGGTATGTTAATCTTTCATAATATATATGCATGCACAGTCCCTCCTCTGAGTCAGGGATGGGGAAGCAGTTTGTTTAAGCTACTTGTTATAATTTTTTTGTTCCTTGTGTTATTTTTATAGTGTGAAGTGGATTTTGATGACAAGAGCAGCTGGGAGTATCTTTTCAAGGTGTATTGGACATATTTGAAGGAGAAGCTATCTTTGACCATTGATGAGATCCTTGAAGCTAAAAATCCATGTAAAGGTACTTCTTCCGGAATGTTCCATAAGTTTTAAGGTTCAAACTTTCCACGAACTTTATCATTTTAGGTTGACATAGAAATATAATCACTTAATTAATTGAAAAACAATTGTATTAGAGATGATAACCAGACATAATTGGAATGGTTTCCCCAGTAATGATAAATGCAGTACGGCAAACCTGCTCACTACCTGTGAGCCAACGTGAATATATGTATAATACAGAACCAAATTAAACCCAATAAAACAGAAGATAATGATATCACTAATGCAGGGGTTGCGAGATTAGAAGTATCTGGTGTTGCGGCAGGTGTTTCATCATTACTACTCTCTCCAAAGATTGAGCTGCCAATTGGCAATGTTGCGAATGATAAACTGTGGCATTATCAGGATCCAACCGGGAAGGTTCAAGGACCTTTCTCTTTATTGCAGCTTTATAAGTGGAGTGTAAGCGGATACTTTCCTGCAGATCTCAGAATATGGAGGATAGATGAGACACAAGATAACGCTGCATTGTTAATTGATGTGCTTAGTGGGAAGTGCTCAAAATTTGTGTCATTGACATACGACAGCCAGAAGCTGTCTTTGGAGACCAATAGTACATTGGAAAATAAAGAAAGTAGTCATGATGGTGGTGGTGAGCACAATGTGACAACAAATGGAAATTCTGCGAACCACCAAATTGTTGAGCAGTGTGGGGAGCAAAAATTGGTTGATACCTGTACACAATCCAATGGTAAAGATGAATCTGTTAAGAGCAATGGTTGGCACTCTCAGTCTCCGGGTTGGACTATACAAGCAGATGGGAATAATAATGAGGGGCAAAGTGGAAATTTTGAAAGGACAGAGGATTCACCCAAATGTGAAGACGGTCCTCACTTACACCCTTCACTACCTTCAACTGCATTTTGTGAAAAACACGAAGAGAATCCTTCTGATAAATTAGAGGAAGTTCATAAGATGGAGGTGAAGTCTGAAGATAATGGAAATTTTGACTTGAACAGAATTTTTGATGGTCAAAGTAATAGTGGACAAAATTATCAGAAACAATCAGACAGTGAGGATAATTCTGGGCAATCTTCTGGTCAGAACTGGAGTTGCCCTAGTGTAACTAATCCAGTTTGTAACCTATCTACATGGCTTTCAATCTTTGGCGAACCAAATGATTTGGATGAGTCAGTTTCAGATCTGTTGGCTGAAGTGGAGGCAATGGAGTCACTTGGTGGTGGCCTGGAATCTCCCACTTCAATCATGAAATGTGGTGAGGAGTTGACTGACGGTTCTATAACTGATTGTCTTAGTTTTGCAGATGGGCTTAGCCCAATGCTTGATGCAGCAGGTAAAGGTGATGCACTGAGTTCCTCAGGTGATTTACACTTTCCATCTCAAACCACAACACCAGATGAACCAACTAAGCAACCCGATGTGTGCCATCAACATCAAAAGATATTTGGGGAGCATAAATCGAAGAGTTCAGAAGTTGAGGTGTGTTTTAGGCGAAGAAAATTATTTTTAGTCTCATTTTTTTTAACATATTAGTTTAGGAGGGTTACTTTGGTCGACTGAAAAGTAAGATTTAACCTGTTATTTTTTATGCAGTCTACTTTCTCTAAAATTAGCTGGAATCCAACCATTCAATTTTCCTGGGATCCTCCTAATTGTAAGTTTTTTCTCCACTTTCTCAGCTTTGCACAACTATTTTAACAAGTTTGCTATCATATTTCGTATGAATTGAATACTTTGCTAGCCATTTATTATTGACTGGATTTTGACATTTTGCTAAAATGGTTATTTGGATTTGCAGGTTGACATGACAGATTATGTTGAAGGCCATTTTTCTTATCTTTAGGCTACACAGATCTTAGAAACAACTTAAACTGGATACATATTATCATGTTCATAACAGCATTCTTTGCAAACATAACCTCTCGCCTGTTGTTTGCTTGTTGATGAAGAAAAGAAAGACCGTTAGGGTTCTTGTTAGTGTTGTCTATTCTGCTATGTAATCTCATTGAATTTTAAATGTGAAGAACTTTCTTAGGTTTCATTCTCGGACAGATTGGTATTCGACTTTCCTTCAAAATTTCAAAGAAATTAATAATTAACAGCTTAGGTATGTTTTTCAAAACCCTTACATTGGACTCTGCTATTCGATCAGGAAACTCGGAATCAAGTTGTTTGTAATATAGGTTGTACATATGTGGAGAAGCTGGGTTCAACATTGTTAGTATTAGGCTGCCAATTCCAAATTATGAAGAATTTAACATTCATTGTGATTGCAATAACTCTTGTTATAGTCTTCAAATACATTTGCTTGTATACCCAAAAGCTTAGCTGTTTTGAGAAAAAAAGTTCCGACTTGGTCAATTTGTTCGTGAATGTGTTGCATTGATATGTTTTTTTTTAATTGCTGAATGTAGGTTTCCGAATTACATTGTTATACAAAAAATTGAAACAAAAAGGAAGAAAAAAAAATCTACTGTAGGTATTTTTACTTATACATAACAATATTCTTAAAAATTATTTATTTATAGTACAAATTTAATCAAAATTTGTGGATAGTGTAATAAGAAATTGTTTTTAACTGACCACTGATGTTTTTAAATTACTGACATTTTTAAATAAGCTCATTATTTTGAAATTTGATATGACTTTATATGATATATTTATAAGTTATTACTGTTAGGCCAAGTCCACTATTATTTAATTAGTGAATCTTGTATTATAATTTTAATTGGTTCAGTAACCAGTCTAATTTTAAAACTATTAGTATTAGGAAAAAAATTTGATTGTGTTTGTCTTCATGATGTCTTTTTATAGTGCAACAAAATTTAACATTAATCAATCCAACCGTGCACAAACTGTCATAATTAATTATTCTAATTACATGACAGTACATATAAAAAATCATACTCTGTCATAGCTATAATAATCATTAAAAATTATTATCCATTCCATATTCCATATCCAGTAAGATTATAACAAAACTAAAGTTTTCTCACTACTACCTATATATAAAATATGTACATAATTCAATAGTTTTTTTCACTATATATCTATATTAAAAAACAAAGTTATGTCATATATGTCCTTATAACAAAATCATATCACATTTCTTCAAAACATTTCCGACATTGAATTCATTATGACATACACATGTTTGCCATCATAGGACTATTTTCAATTATATTTAGTACATATTATTGGAGGTCTTACTCTTTATTTTCTTGATTATCTACATCGTTAAATCCTCCAAAAGTATCCAATAAAATTGTAATATGCGATATTTTCATATATATATATATATATATATATATATATATATTTATATGT
>Ga0214542_1001254_pt1 | contig 51557 bp, 40 predicted proteins | sample CNSS1metaG_FD_160096 | JGI IMG/M metagenome (GOLD analysis project Ga0214542, IMG submission 160096) | Root nodule microbial communities from cowpea collected in UCLA plant growth center, Los Angeles, California, USA - CNSS1 | ecosystem: Host-associated > Plants > Roots > Nodule | place: USA... | reverse complement strand
AGCCACACAAGCTTGTTTCTTAGAGTGCCAAGAGACTAATGAACTTCCTAAGAGGTGACAAGTACCACTGGTACTTTTTCTATCTATTTTACAACCACCATAATCAGCATCTGAATAGCCTATCAAACTAGGAGATGCTCCTGAAGGGTATCAAAGTCCAAAGCATGCAGTTTCTTTTAAATATTTTAAGATTCTTTTCATAGCAGTAAGATGTGATTCTTTTGGATTGGCTTGAAAACGAGCACACACACATACAACTTGCATAATGTCAGGCCTACTTGCAGTAAGATACAACAAAGAACCTATCATGCCTCTAAACTTAGTCTGATTTACTTCTATTCCTGATTAATCTTTGTCTAAATAGCAGGAGGTTCCCATAGGAGTACTTGCTTCCTTAGTAGTATCCATTCCAAATTTCTTAAGTACTTCTTTACAGTACTTAGATTGAGAAATGAAAGTTTCATTTTCCATTTGCTTAATTTGTAGACCCAAAAAGAATGTCAATTCTCCCATAATTGATATTTCAAATTCTTCCTACATTATACTTGCAAAGCCCTTACATAGAGAACTATCAGTAGACCCAAATATTATGTCATCTACATAAATCTGAACTAGTAAAATATGCTCATCTACTATTTTAATAAACAAAGTTAGATCAATTTTACCTCTTTCAAAATCATTTTCTAACAAAAATGTACTTAATCGTTCATACCAAGATCTAGGTGATTGTTTTAATCCATACAATGCTTTCTTCAATTTATAAATGTGATTAGGAAACTTATAGTCTTCAAAGCCAGGTGGTTGTTCAACATACACATTTTCTTTAATAAATCCATTTAAGAAATCCCTTTTGACATCCATCTGATACAATTTAAATTTCATGAGAGAAGCATAAGCAAGAAGTAAACGTATAGCTTCTAACCTGGCAACTGGAGCATATGTCTCATCATAGTCTATACCTTCTTCTTGTCTATATCCTTTTGCTACAAGTCTGGCTTTGTGTTTAGTGATGTTTCCATCTTCATCTAGCTTGTTTCTAAACACCCATTTTGTTCCTATGACTTGGTGTGAATCATCCCGAGGAATGAGTTCCCAAACTTCATTTCTTTCAAATTGATTTAGTTCTTCTTGCATTGCTATACACCATTCATCATCTTGGAGAGCTTCTTCTACATTTTTGGGTTCTATCTGTGAAACAAAAGCAACAATCATACATAAATTTGACATATTTCTAGTAACTACTCCCTTTGATATATCTCCAATGACATTTTCCAAAGACAATCCTCTAGGTGATTTCTAGCTTTTGGCAAGATCTTTAGGTTCAGCCAATGGGTTCTCATTTTGGTACATCTCATCAAGAGCTTCTTTGAAATATTCTTCATCACCTGCATTTGTTTTATTTGACTCAAGAGGGTTCTCCTCAAGGTCCACAATTTCATAAAAAACAACATGCATAGATTCTTCTATATTCAAAGTTCTTCTATTAAAAACTCTATAGGCTTTACTAGTTAATGAGTATCCTAAGAAAATAACTTCATCTGCTTTAGAGTCAAATTTACCCAAATTTTCTTTTCCACTGTTTAGGACAAAACACTTGCATCCAAATATTTTTAAATGTGCTACATTAGGCTTTCTTCCTTTAAACAATTCATAGGGGGTAATTTTCAAAATTGGTCTAATAAGCATTCTATTTAATGCATAACAAGCCGTGCTCACAGCATCAGCCAAAAATATTTAGGCACATCATATTCGTTCAACATTGTGCGAGCTAATTCTTCTAAAGATCTATTTTTCCTTTCTACAACTGCATTTTGTTGAGGAGTTCTAAGTGCAGAAAAATTATGCATAATTTCGTTTTCTTCACAAAAGTTTTCAAACAATTCATTTTGAAATTCTCCACCATGATCACTTCTCAAAACTTTAATTTTCAAATCTTTTTCATTTTGAATCACTTTTGCAAATTTCTTAAAGGCTTTAAAGGCCTCACTTTTTAGTGTGAGAAAGAAGGTCCATGTATATCTTGAGTAATCATCAACAATAACAAGAGCATAAGAATTTCCCCCAAAACATTTTGTCCTTGAAGGACCAAACAAATCCATATGCAAAAGTTCTAAAGGCTTTGATGTAGAAATCGCATTTTTTGAATGAAATGATGATTTTACTTGTTTTCCTTTTTGACATGCATCACATAGTTTATCTTTTTCAAACTTTATTTTTGGCAATCCAATTACTAATTCTTTAGAAATTAGTTTGTTTAATTGTTGCATGTGAATATGAGCAGCTCATTTATGCCACAACCAAGGATTTTCTTCTTTAACAACCAAACAAGTTATATAACTAGATGATGCAGTATCAAGATCAATCAAGTAAATGTTATTGTGTTTCATACCTTTTAAGGCTACTTCATTGGAGTCCTTTTGATGAATAGTGCAAAAGTCACTCTCAAATATTACTTTGAGTCCTTTATCACATAATTGGCTTATGCTGAGAAGATTGTGCTTTAGTCCTTCCACATACAGTACATCCTTGATTTCCAAAGTATTTCTTCCACCTACATCACCCGTTCCAAGTATTTTTACCTTGTTGTTATCCCCATATGTAACAAATCCTTGTTCCTTTCTTTTAAAGTTCTTAAACTTCTTTTTGTCTCCAGTCATGTGTATTGAACAACCACTGTCAAGATACCACATTGATCTTCTAGATTTAGAAGTCATCTATAAAATAAGGAAACAATTCATTTAGGTCCCCAACAACTTGTTTGGGTCCTTGGGGTTAGAAGAAAAATATCTACTTATGAACAGACACCCAATGATACTTCCCATTTGGAACACCAAAATGTTTAATATTGCATTTATTTGAAGTATGACCCTTTTTCATGCAATAAAAACATGTAGCAGTACATGCATATGTATTCATAGAATGAGACGTTCCTTTTTCTACCCAAACTCTACGAGTTCTTTTAGTTTTATTTTTAAAATTATGATTATGAGCATGCTTGGTCTTATTTGGATTTTTGTTGAGATCAAACTTTTCACAGTTTTTATTTTCTAAGGCATCTTCAAGATGTTTCTCCAAAATACATATATCAAACATGTAACTTTTACATGAAGCACATTCAACAATTTCTTTTTCTTTATTTTCTAATATTGAAATTTTATTTTTTAGAAATTCTTCTTCTTCAAGAGAGATTTTTCAAATTTACTTTGCAAATCTTTAAAATCATATTTTAACTTTTTATGAGCAATATCCAATTTACTAGATTTAACAAGTAATTGTTGAAAAGCATCATACATATTATCATAGTCATTTTCATTGCAAGTAGAATTTACCTCACTGTCAGAATCATCGTGATTAGCCATTAAACATAGATTTGCTTCTTCATTATCAGAATCGCTAGAATTTGATGAGCTTGAGGCATTGTCTTCCCATGCTATGTATGCCTTCTTTTTAAAGTATTTTCTGCCCTTCTTTTCTTCACTTTTCTTTGAATTTGGGCAATCAGCCTTGACGTGTCCAGATTCTCCACATCCGTAGCATTTGAAATTAGAGGATGATCCTTGATTCTCCTTCTTGTTGTTCTTGAATTGATTTTTACCTTTGGCCTTCATGAATTTTGTAAACTTCTTAATCATGAGACTAAGATTTCCATCGTCATCCGAATCTTCTTCTTCCTTTTGCTTTTTGCCTTTAACTACTTCAGTTTTGAAAGTAATGTTCTTCTTTCTTCCAATATCTTCTTCTTCATTTAGTCTACCCAGTTCAAGCTCATGCTCCCTTAGCTTTCCAAATAGGGCCGCCATCGTCATTGTCCCAAGATTTTGTGACTCCGTGATGGCTGTCACCTTTGGCTGCCAAGTCCTGTTGAAGGATTTAAGAATTTTTATATTTAATTCATCAGTGTCAAAAGTTTTACCTAGACCTGTGAGATGATTGACGATGTGTGTGAATCGTTTCTGCACATCATAAATAATTTCTCCTTGTTGCATTCGAAACATTTCGTATTCTTGGATCAAGGAGTTCTTGCGTGCCTTTTTCACATCGTCTGTTCCTTCATGGGTCACACGCAATATTTCCCACGTATCTTGTGCATTGGTGCAGACTGAAATCCTGTAAAACTCATCTAGGGTTAAAGCAGATGAAATTATATTTCTAGCTTTTACATCATACTAAGCTCGTCTATTTTCGTCTGTTGTCCATTGCGAGAATGACTTTAGTTCCTGCACATCATTTACAACATTAACAGGAAGAAATGGACCATTTAACACAGCATCCCAAATACCTCTATCAATAGATTCCAGAAAAATTTGCATCCTAACTTTCCAGAAAGGATCATTTTCACTAGTAAATAGAGGAGGTTTGTTGATAGACGCACCCTCAGCAAAAGTTTGATTTTGTCCAACCATTTTCAAAAAATTTGAATAACTATCAAAACAAGCTTTGATACCAATTGTTGGTATCGCGCAGCGGAATGGACAAAAACCAAGAGGGGGGTAAATTGGTTTTAAGTAATAAAATTAATACTTTAAAATTTTTCCAAAATTTTATTGATTAAATCAAATATTAATTTCTTTAAACACAATAATAGATGAAATAAAGAGATAGAGAAGAAAGTTGAACACAAGTATTTATACTGATTCGGATCAAAAGATCTTACATCCAATTGTTAATCTCTTAAAAACGAGATTAACTAAATCACTAACAAATATCAGATTACAATCAGATAATAAAAGAGTAAGGAAAGAAAACACCTCTCTTGAACACACAAGAGATGAACACCTTTCTCTGAATCACACAGAGAACCTTGACCTTAGCTTTCCTAGCAACAGTAGCAGCACTCAATCTCCTAGAACACCTTTCAGGAAAAGTTATCGCTCTACCCACACTAGGTTTTTCAAAGCTTCTTTTGAGAACACTCGGAGAACACTCTTTGCAGTCACAACACTAGCACTCTAACTTCTAAAAAAGGTAAGTAAGAAGTAACTCTGATGTTCCTTAAATAGGGGTTCCAAAAATTAGGTTAAAAAACTGAACAATCGCGCTCAACTGACCAGGTGATAATCGATTATTCCAGTGCATTTTCTGAAAACAAGGTTTTGAGCAAATAATCGATTATTAGAGGTGATAATTGATTATTCCAATGCTATCCTAAAAAAATTGACTCAGCTCAGGATAATCGATTATTCTAACATTTTGATTTTTTGAGAAATTACAGATTTTTTATCTTTGCATGTTGATTTTAACTAATCTACTATTTACAAGATAGCTTTAAACATAAAAATACATGTTCTTCAAATTGACTTCCAAATGGCTTTTAGGCTTCTTTTATCATCATCAAAATCTTGCTTCATCATTAGACTTGTATTTGCTTTTGCCAACACAAAACACAAGTATGGATCAAGAACCTTACCCAAACCAAGAGGATGGATGCACCAAAGGCTTGAATGGCTCTAGATACCATTGATGGACCTCTTTAGAGTAGAATTGGAAGGAGATCCATAACAATGCAGCGAAAATGGAGGAGGTGTTGTAGACTTTCGACCATGGAAGATTGGTGAAGATGAAGAGTAGAAATGGAACTATGGAATTGAAGGTGGCTAGAGGAGATGAAGGAGAAGGATAGCCATGTGTGCTCTCAAATTAATAGAGGGTGGAGTGATCTCAACACTAGCATTATTAGCAATTCAAGAGTAACCCTTACATGTGCATATGAAGCTATCATTTATAGTAGATTAGCTTCCTTAATGCAATTCAAATTAGGCACAAATGAAACATAGATGTAGCTTGAAGAGCAAGCTTGATTCTCGGCCATGTGATGTAGGAGGTGATGCAAGATGACGCCAAGTGTCCTTTTCACACAGTCCTTGCCTTGGTCATGCTTAGCTTGCTTGTCTCCATGTGTAACACATGCTAAGGAATCTTGGCCAAGAAGGAAATTGGACTCGACCCAATTTTATGCACAATGTAATCACAAATGTTCTAGCTTATTTATTGAAAGTAAAGCCTAAACAATGACCCAATTTAAATCTAAACTATGGTCTTCCATGCATCAACTCATATTTTATAGATTTCTTTGGCCCATGTGAATAAAATGAAAAGCCGATGATTGACTTAATAATCTTGTGAGAGGCCCATTTGTATCTTCTTCATCATGCTTCTAGTGATTGGGCCTCGAGATGGGCTTGGGCTTGTTGATGCATTTGGGCTTAGGCTTATTGGGATTACATCAAGACCATAACAACTGAATTGTAGAAAGCATAATCAAACGAGTACTAAGGCTCTCAACCGTTCAGTTACATCATGGTAATCGATAATCAAGATAGGAATTTGAATTTCAGGGGACATGGATGAACGAATAGTGGTTTTATCAACCGTGTAGTTATGTCACATTGATTGATGGATGTTGTGTAAGATAAGTTGAAGTACTAACACAAGATGTCACTGTTTGCAAATCGGAATTCATGTACACCCCGTACACATAGTATTTTTTGAACATGTCTACTTCTAGCTAAACAATCACAATTTTTCTAACCAAAAGATGATAACATCCTAAGATGGATAGAAGATTAAGAATATTATTGTATGTGTCGATGAACACAATAGTGTTCTTACTCAAGAGCTAAGGCTTGACAACTCATTTGCTAGTTAGCCGATTAAACCTTTGACAAGACAAGTCAATATTTTCAACATGCTTTGCTAATACAAATCATTCTACTCTCTCTACTTTTTTATAAACAAAATGACATGTCATGCTAAAATACACCGAACGAATCCATTATGCAACCTTTATTTAATAGTTATTTTTATGATTGATAGAGTATAATATAAATTAAGTTTGATTATATAAACATAACTAGTAATATTTGTTCTATGGGTGAAACACATAAAAATATTAGAGTAGAATTTATTTGAATTGTTACCTTCGTTTGTTCTCTTCAAATGTGAACATTTGTGAATGAAAATTTTAAAATCAAATTTAAAAAATATAATAGTCAACTTAAAATATTTAAATTTTGTCAAATTTCGATCGGATTGACTGGACCAAATTTGGCCAGCGTAAACTCAGTCAAATTTAGCCAAATTTAAGCCAGGATTGACTAGGCTGAATTTGACTAAGGTCAATGTACCCAAATTTGGTTATATTTTGGACGGATCAGACTAGATCAAATTTGACTAAATTTTGGCCAGACCAACTCCACCACATTCGGCCAATTTTGGATGGAGATGACTTGGTTGAATTCGGCCAGGTCAACTCGGCCAAATTTAGGCTACATCGACTTGGGTGAATTTCGTCGGGGTCAACTCGGCCAAATTCAGCCAAATTTTGATGAGGCTAACTCCAAAATTTGCCAAATTTTGGCTCAGGTGAATTCGGCCGAATTTCGGATAGCACTATCTCGGTCAAATTCGGCCATGATAAAGATGTAAAAATGAGCAAGGGCAAGGATCCACTTGAAGAAATTAGAGGACCCATGACAAGGGCTAGAGCAAGAAAAGCAAAGGAAGCTCTTCAACAAGTATTGTCTATATTATTTAAATACAAGTCCAAGTTTCAAGGAGAAAAGACCCATGTTGTGAAATGCATCATGACCTAAATGGAAAAGGACTAATGTTGTGCTGCAATTTTTTTTATGTTATTAGTTTGTTTAAATAATGGCCTAATCATTTGTAAAAATTGGTTGACCAAATTATATTTTGGATTAACCGATTAATGGGCTTTAGTTTCGCTTTATTTTCAAGTTGTAATAAGGCCCATTTAGCAACCTAAGAATCAGCCTTTGGGAGACTAAGGGGAAGCATAACTGAATGCTTTTGGGGTGACTTTTAGGTTGCCAAAATACTAGTTACAATCAGCCACTAAGTAGTGGGATCATTAATAGCTTAAGTGGGATGTAATGGGTCTTTTGTAATTCTGATGGTTAAAGTTTCTATATAAGCTGAACCATTTTCATCAATGAAACAAGTTAAGTTAATATTAGAGTTTTTCTCTTCTAAGATCTTAGTGAGAGTGATTCTCCTAAGTTCTTGAGTGATTCAAGAACTCTTGGCTGTATAAAAGGACTTTTCTAACCTTTGTGTTTTGCCTCCTTCGGAAAGAGTGATTCTTTCCTTCCACCTTTCATATTCACCTTTTATTCTTTCTTCTTCACCAAATTTTTAGAAAGAAAATACAGTTCTACCTAGATTTATCTCATGGTCATAACTCCCATTCTATTACTCCAAAATTAGTGATTCTTAAGCCTAAACTAAAGTTCAGAACATGAACTTTCACGTCATTTTGGAATCATATCAATTGGAGTTTTATACCATAAGATATCGACTATTCTAAATTATTATCCAAACTAAAATGTCAACCACTTTCCTGTTTACCTTTTCACTAATTTTCCAAGTTTCCTACAAGGTTTTAACCCTAAAGATCCTAAGTCAGCCCTTGTGCAAATGGGGTTCACATCAGGCCAAATTTCAGTAGGTATCAACTCAACTAATTTCGTTCAAATTTTGGCCAAAACAAACTTGGTCACGCTCAGTCAAAATTCGGTCGGTGTTGACTTGGCCAAATTTTTCCAAATATCGGTCAAGGTCAACTTGCCAAATTTATCTTGAGGCCGATTAGGTTATATTTGGAAAAAAAGTTTGGTTGAGGCTGATTTGATCGAATTCGGCCAAATTGACTTTGCCTAATTCGACCACATTACGACCATGGTCAACTTGGTCAGATTTGGCCAAATTCGGGACATGTTCGACTCGGCGAAATTTGGCTAAATTTCGGCCAAGTCCAACTTTGGCCACATTCGGCCAAGTTTTTGTTGGGGACGACTTGGTCAAATTTAGTCAAATTTCATCCGAGGTCCACTTGGCCGAATACGGCCCAATTTCGGATAAGGCCAACTCGCTTGAATTCTACTGAATATTGGCTAGATCAACTAGGCCAAATTTGACTAAATTGGGTCAAGTTACTGTTGGTCGAATTTCGGCCAAGCCTGCTCCGACTGAATTAGGTCAAGTCGGGCCCAACCAAAATTTGGTCGTACTTGGCCAAGACGACCCGACTGAATTCAACCGAGTTAGTCCCGACCAAATTTCGATATATTTGACCCCTGCCTTTTCTCATCTTGAACAATAACGAATTCCACAAGTTATAAAATTTCAATTTCCTTCTTTTTGGAGTGAATTTCAAATTTTATTATTTTAGTTATTTGAAATACCTTCTTAAAATTCCTCAATTTCAATTTCCTTTTAATTTCCTCATCCAAACAAGTTATTTTACTTCAAAGAAATTCAAATTCTCTAAATAAATGAATTACTCTCTTAAATTGCCTCATCCAAATATACCATTAAAGAAATTCGACTAAACAAAGTCAATATGAATAAATACTAAAAGTGAAGAACAATTTGCTGGAGATTAAAATTTTCAATTTTTCAAGAAAAGCTTATTTTAACCAAAATTTTATTCAAAATTTTCTTTTATGGAAAAAATTGTCAAAAGATCCCATCAAATAAAATTGATTGACTATTACTAGGCAGAGCACACATTCAAACATAAAAGATGCCACATTTCATGCTTTCAAATTTTTGAGAATTGTATATATAACATATGCAAGTGAACCAAAAAATACATTATTATTGAAGGTAAAAGACAAAGAGTTGCAAAGAAAACCAAATAAAAAAAGTAGGGAATAGTACAAGAATTTGGAATTTCTCTTACTCTTTTCTTCTTCATCATAAACAGAAAAAATCAACTGTTTCTACTAGTAAGGATAATTTCTCAATTTGCAGAAACTGGAACTTACATTGCATTCAAGGCTGCAATGGCTGAATTTATTTCTCTCAGAATCCCAGTTATGTCAGACCACTCTGCTTGACAGTGTAGCTTCTTCTCTCTGACAAAAGATGGTTTGTTAAAAACTAACAAAAGGTGGAATTTTCTTCCATGATCAAAACCCAGATAAAAGATCCACTTGAAGTACCAGCACACGCCCTTCTTCAGCATAACCATTCATCAACAAAATTGTTCATTCTAGTTTGAATGAATGCCATTTCACAACAGTTTACAGGAGGTGGAGACACCATGTCACAAAGATGTCAGGAAAAATCTGCATGCATGCCACATCGTTGAATCAAGAATAACTGAGAATTTTTCACCACATTGTTGAATAAAAACATCTGCATCTGCTTTGCTTCAATAAACTTGACCAATAATTTCACCACAGAAGGCATCACATCATGAAACTTCTCCTTTTCCCTTGATCCACCTACACTCAACACTTTGTTCTTTTTCCTTTTTACAACTTTGTTGTTTTCCAAATTCAATCTCAATTAATTTTCCCCTCCAAAACCCTTTCTTCGTTTTCCCTATCACAGTTTAAGAAAAAATAGTTGTGATATGGAACCGAAGCTCAGCTATTGAGGAATATTACAGTACCTCTCTAACCCAATGATATCTCAACTTTGCTGCACAAATAAAACCATACAGCCAAATGTGCAGATTCTGGTCCAATGTTTGTCAAAAGATCATGAAGATCAGACACTCCTAGCCATAGAGACAAAACTGATACCTGGTCCTCTCACCAATAATAGTGCATTCTGCAGCTTCCTTTTCCCCTTCCACTGGACAATGCAGGAACTGATCAAAACAATTCAAACAAAGAGAGTCTAAACAAAATGTCTCCTCATAAATGTCCGTAATGCATCTTCCACAATGAATGCAGCGTATTATGCATACTGTGCAACCTCTACAGAGCTGAGTAGCAACATGCTTCTGCTGACAACTCTCAGCAGGACAATCATAAATAGGTCTCACTTTCTTGCATTTTGGACATGCATCTACGTCGATTTGACGGCCATCTTCACGTAAGATATGTGAATACTCTCTCCGGTAGAATTGCGGCTTCTGATCTCCATGTTGCAAATGCTTGCTAGTATCCAGTAATTTCTTTAACTCTTCCAACTGCTGTTCAGTCACATGACACGTACCAGCAAGCCCACCAATTCGTAAATGCTTGATACCAGATTTTCCATATGACTTAAGAGCCCTGAGGTTCAATAAGATGCCCTCAATTGTGATTTTGATACAATCTGGAACACTTAGCTGAAAGAGGTACATTCAAATTTGTTACATAAATAATTTCAAGATATGTCATTTCAATATAAGTTAAGCTATCAAAACATCGTAGTACATAGACAATGATGTGTTTTTCATAAACATGCAAAGGAAATGTAATTGAATTAGCATTAGCATGGTAGCGCACATTCATCTTTACTGTTGTGTGTGCAACAATTGTTCAAGAATAGAAGTTCATAATTGAATTGTAATGCTTAGACTACTAAGCAAAAAAGTTGTGCCTACTATTAGTAATACATACAAAATATTGTACATTGACATCATTATATATTAACAACAAAACATATACAAAATATTGGCAGCATGAAATCTAAAATATACAAAGCACCAACTTGAAAAAACCATAGCTCTTTAAAGATATATTCTTGGGAAAGTTTTGATGTAAAAGAAAGGTTAACATAACTCAACAAGACTCAACAGGTAGCAAAAGTTTTGAAGTTAAAATAACACCAAATCTGCAAGCTAGTGATGTAGGGTTAGCTTCAAGCAAGGTTTTAAAAGGAGGTCAGTCACTTTATTGGTAATAAATGATATGTACACATGTTTGTTTTGGATCATGTTACAAATACTAACCTTCATCAATCCTGTGTTACTTCGTAAAACTCTTCGAAGACCACTGTCAGTGACCCATAAACAGTTCACCAGGATCAGGCATTGAAGGGTACCTTGAGCTCTGTTGGTTAACTTCACAAGTTTATCATCAGTAATCCTTTCGTTCAATGGCTGATTAATGTGCACAGTCCTCCATAACAAAGGATCACCTCTAACAGCATCACGCAATGTTCTGCAGACCTGTTCAACAGAGAGAAGGTCCCGCACACCTAGGTAACCCAAGACAAAAAACAAAGCATCATGTGGGTCACCTCCTTCAGCATCACATTCAATTTTGGTGCAGTTTTGCATTGCTTCAGTGCTTGGAACCAAGTAATTGTCATGCTTAACGCTCGTAAATCCCCCTTCACTTCCCTCAGCCACAATGCCCCCACCAAATACCCCATCAAAATTTTGATACCCTTTGAAAATATCACCTGATACAGACATCTCATTCTCCTTAGAACTAAACCCATGTTGCAACTTCTCAAGGCCATTCCAAGTCCAACCCAGACCTAAAAGGTGAAGATGATCATGATCACCGATCTTTTCATGTGTTTCAGCCAGCAAAAAGTCTATATCCTCAGGTGGGAAATCCCATTCAAAATCAAAATCCTCAATCCAATCTGAGAATGCTGCCAATGTAGATTTTATGTCTAGTTCAAAAGGGTCCACTGGCAACCGACCACGAACATCATCATCGTTGTCATGTTCATCGGTGTCATCATCAACAACCACTTCCTTTGCATTCTCCAAATAAAAACATGTCTCTCCTAAATTCTCGTTGAAACAACATAGGCAGCAAGAACTGCCAAAACAATCACAGCTTTTGATCAAATGGCCGTCCAACACCGACCCATTTGAGGGGCAAAACTTCTTCTCTTGCGGAATCAAAAAGCTAGATTCCTTATAAGAATCAAAAGCCATTCTTTCCCTCCTTAACCGTCACTGTAACAAAGAAACAGAAACCCTGCAACAAAGGATAACCGGAACTCAAAACACACACCTGCAATGCCTAATCTCTCCCGTTTTTTTTTTTTCTCAATTGAGTGGAAGGAAATAAAAAACAAAAAACACGCACTTCAAAGCACAAATTGATGACAGCAGACAAAAATAACAAAAAGGGGAGATTTGTAAAGAAGGCAAAATAGAAGAATGAGAAAAATAAAACAAGAGGGTATGGAGCATATGTATCACCAATGTTGGGCAGGAAGAAGAAGATACAATGTGATTTGGAAAATCAGGTTTGTAATAGCCATGAAAAAACAAAAAAAGGAAGAGAGGAATTACGCTCTACTTCATTGTTTTGGATTTTCGCCAATTCATGAGAGGGGACAGAGATTAAGACAGTCAACATATGGAGGTAAGGATCAGATTCCTACTCTCCTCAACAAATGGAGGAGATTAAGTTCACAGATTCTTTGAGATTATCTTTATACATGATTTTGTTTTTATTTATTTCTTTTCTACAACTTTAGAACATTTTAATTTCAAACGTTAAAAATAAAATAAATAATTTATTTGTTCTTATTTACATAGCAATTTGTTCTTTCTATTTTTATTTATCTTAATTTAGTCTTTATTTTTAAAATTTTTATATAATCAAGTCTTTTCGGTAATCTATAACTATATATAAAGGAGATTCCCTCTTTTGCATCCACATTTCATAATTCCAACTTTACCCTTTACAATTTAATTATTTATTAATTTTTTAAAAATTAACGATTACTTTCACAAGTCTTTATAAAACTACTTACTTATCTCCTTCTTCTTTTTTCTCATACTATTCATCAACAATTATTTTTCTCATATTTCCTCCATACATTTCACTTTAATTTTTATAAATATACTTTTATTTTGTTTATTAACTTAATAACATTACAATATCATTAATTATTAATATAATTCAAAAAATACGTACACAGGCGCGATAGCGCCTGTGTTTATGCTAGTACTATACTAATTGCGTTAAAATGGTATCAAATGTTAAGTTTTTGAAATTTTTGATTTTTGATTTATTTTTTAAAAATATTAAAATTTCTCACGTGTTAAATTGATGTCGTGTCACGGGACAATGATAGTATCAAGAGCATTCTCACATGTCATTGTTATGCTAGTGTTATCTCTTCATTCTCAACTTAGTCCTTGTATTTTTTATTTTATCTCAATTTAGTTTCAATTTTAGTAAAAATTTAATAATTTTGTCCCTCTTCAAATTGAAAAGCAAATTTAATTTTTATATAAATAATAAACAAATATTTTTATCCAAATTGATATTTTTATTATATATTTTTTTAACAAAACTAAATTTATTTATATATTTTTATTCAAGATAGCATATTTTTTTAAATAGTTATAAAATATTTAAATTTTAAAAATAGTAATTAAAAAATAAAAAAATAAAATAAAATATATAACTATAAATACAAATTATGGATAAAATAAATTTTAGTTATTAAAATAAAATAATATTATAAGTAGTTATTAAAAATGTTAAAAAATAAAAAAATTATTTTGTAATGAGTAGTTATTAAAAGAATGACTAAAATAATAAAATAATAAAATAATAATTTGTTATAAATAATTATTTAAATTTAAAAAATTGTAATTAAGAGTATAAGATTTAAAAAATATAATTAAGAGTGATAGTGTAAAATTTAAATTTTTCATCAAACTCCTGGTACTTAATCATGTTGATTTTATCTGAATGTTTTAGGAATCTGTAACATCCCATTTAATTAATAACTCTAATTAAAGGAAGCGTCACACAGATTAATATAGTAAGCGTCCTTACAATTGTCCAAAAGAAACAGGAAGGAAATTTAGGCACACCACGATGCCGGTAACATAATATCATAATGTATCGACAACATCTTGAAATAAAACCTAAAGGCACGACAACACATGAGCTATAGCCTTAAAAGGAAAGCCCAAGCAAAAGGTATCCAGCCCAAGCAAGTTATGCAACGGAGTCACCATTTTCCTGTTGGCCACCAGGATTTCTCGCATCTGCTCACTTAAATAAATTGATGATCATCGCAAAAAGAGAGAACCACACAAGCAAGACATACAACAAACAAAAGGGTAAGCTAGAGCAGAAAATGGTTTATCACACAGTTACATACAATTTTGCAGTTCAAGATGCATAAGCCAACCAATCATGTTATGACTTGCAAACAATACACTAAGACTCAGACACGACTCATCCAGATACATATAATTAGTCAGATTCAACGGATGCTTGCACTTGTGGTGGCTTTTATTGCTCTATTGAGCTGCTCTACTGAGCTAATTGTTCCAGTGTCTCAACCCCCACACACAAGGTTAGCCCTTAATGGGTTCCAAGCCTCCTGCTACTCTAACTACTCGAGTCAGTACACTCTACATGAGACTAACCGACTCTTTAGAGCATCATGATGCAATCCTTACCTTGAATCGTTACTAAATTATATAGATGGGGCACCACCATGAACTCCCACTAACAAGGGCCATGGAATTAAGTCCTGACCAACTAAGGTACCACCATGATATCTCACCTAGAGATTCATGGAATTACGCCCTAACCAAATGAGGCACCACCACGAAACTATCGTGGAATTACGCCCCAAACATACCAACATCATGTTTCATCCATTAATATATAATCATATCTCATACCAACACCATGCCACTTTCATTACCAACCACCCCATTTGTTTTACATGCCAAGATCATACCAACACATCAATCCAATTCATAACCTCAGATATTTCATGCATATTCATATGCCTCATACTTTAAATAGAGCAAACCAACATCATGTTTCATCCATTAATATATAATCATATCTCATACCAACACCATGCCACTTTCATTACCAACCACCCCATTTGTTTTACATGCCAAGATCATACCAACACATCAATCCAATTCATAACCTCAGATATTTCATGCATATTCACATGCCTCATACTTTAAATAGAGCAAACCAACCAATCAAACAATCAATAACAACCATGTGAGGAGAACAATGTGGCCTACAACATATCTCGCTCAAGCCAGAAGCCCTCGCTCAGGCGAGAGGAGTACCCTCACTCAAGCTGTAGGCTCTCGCTTAGGCGTGACTGCGATAGAGGTCTTGGGAGGTTTTGCGAACGCTCGCTTAGGCGAGGCCATCTCGCCTAAGCGAGATGGTCTTTTGCTCAAAACTCAATTTGCTCGCATGAACGAGTATTCGAGCAAAACTCCTGGGTGATTTTTTGCTAGTATCGCCTAGGTGAGACAGGCTCGCTTGGACGAAAACACCAGATCTCGCCACTGTCCTTCCTGCAACAGCCATACACACATATCCAAATAACATAACCAGGCAGTCCACACATTCACAGTAGCATACAGTCCATACAAGACAAGAAACATGGTTGAAACAGATATATTTACAGAAAGTACTAAAGACCCTAGCTTCCCTTACCTAGAAAGAACTAGTATAAGACCTCGACACCGAACAACGGAGCACCACAACTCTAGGAATAGATTATAGAGCTCGAAAAATGTAGCGGAACATATTTAAACGGGTTTATTAGTACGAACCCTAGTTGGAACCATCAAGAATAAGTTGAAGGGAAAAGAGAATGAACTGAGAGCAACTTACATGAGCAGGGAAATGAGTTGAACTCACTTGAAGACAAAGATGTCTCAAAACCCTAGCATAGAAACGACAACAGCTCTAAGGAAATGGGGAGACTGTTTTATGAAAGTGGAGTGAAATGAAAAGGGTTAGGGTAGTTTAGGGTCCTTGGCTCCCAATGGGCCATCCCTGGGCCCAACTGATTTGGGGCAGCCCCTATAAAATAAGGACAGAAAAATAATTAGGCCTTACAAAATCTATATTAATGAAGTTAATGACAATGCACAAGTAGTATATTCCGATTTTTCATATGTATCACATGTTCGAACAAAAGGAAATATGTTTCACTTTGTACACACATTATATATGTTCTAATTTTCATGGTCAATGTTTAATAATATTATTATGAATACATAATATGATGCTCTTGAACGTGCGTTAATGGTGTCGTACGTTTATCATTTGCCTCACTTGCAATGTTATTTCTGCAACCTAGAAAGCTAAGGTTTCTTTATTTTTATTTTTGGTTAAAATACCTTTTTGGTTCCAATTTCCATCAAGTTTTGTTAAATAAGTCTTAATATTGTTTTTGTGTTCAAATAGGTCCCAATTTTCGTTAATTTTGTTCAATTAGGTCCTTTTTTGCTAACACCATTTAAATCCTTAACGACCTTGAACAGTGACTGCCACGTGTCACTTCGTGGTTTTTTTGAATTTTTTTATTTTTTTAAAATTTTTTAAAATTTTTTGGGAAAAATATATTTTTGGTCCTTAAAGTTTTACCAAAATTTGGAAATGGTCCCTGGTCGAAACTTGGTCACTGTTTGGTCCCTGTACTTTCAAAATCATTGTTTTTAGTCCCTATTTTTGGACAACGTTAAATATAACAAACGACGTGCCACATGTTATTTATTTATTTTTTTATAAAAAAAAACTAGCCGACACTTTTCACAAAAATTAGAAAAAATATGCTTTTGGTCCCTGAAGTTTGAACTTAATTTGGAAATGGTCCCTGGTTGAAACTTAGTCACTATTTAGTCCTTGCACATTGAATAATAATAATAATATAATAATAATACTATACTAATAATAATAATAATATTATTATTATTATTATATAATAATAATAATAATAATTATTATTATATATAATTATTAATAATACTAAAATAAATAATAATATTATAACTATTATTAAAATTAATATTAATAATAATTATATGATAATTATAATAATATATCAGTAATAATATAAATAATATAAAACTGGGACAAAATTGAATCAGATACACATAAGTAGGTACTAAATTGAAACAAAAAGACATATATAGGGACTAAATCGAAATCAACACAATGGTATTTAATAGTGACACTGACACGTGGCATTGCAATGCCACGTGTCACACACAATGACCTGAGAAATTAAAAAAAATTAAAAAAATTAAAAAAACCACAGACTGATAAGTGGCACGTCGTTAACGGTGTTAGTCAACTCCTTTTGAAAGGGACCTAATTGAAGCATTTTTTCAAAAGTTGGGATGCAATTGACACTTTTTAAAACCGGGTACCAAATTGACACACCTGTACCAAAGTGGGTACCATCTGAGTAATAAAACCTTTTTGTTAACATGAACCAAATTGGTCCTTCTCCAAATTGGAACCAAATTTAATTTTTATATCAAAGTTATAATGATGTGAATTTTAATATATTATATAAAAATATTTAATAAAAAAATGTGAATTTTAATATAACCACCTCAATCTAATTCTCAGCCACCACATCAATCTTTTCATGTATATGAACCAACAATACCAACTACATCATATTCATATTCTGAAAATGAGAGGAAGAAAATGAGGAGACTGAGATGCAAGTAGATGAACAAAGGCCCACAACCCAAAAAAAAACATGGTTTGTTAATGTCATTGGTAAGAAACTATATACAAAGTACTACTTAATATGTTATATGTTAGACCCGTGAAATTTAATTAATTAAATAAATAATTAATTAATAAATGCGGGTCGTGGAAGCCTTTATGACATTTAATAGTGGTTGATGTGACGTGAAGAAGTACTAGCCCAAATGGTTGAGAGTACTTTGGTTGAGTAAGAGGACTTGGGTTTGAGTCCAATGTAAGCCACTTATGTGTTATTTAATTATTATTGTTTTAATAATATGAATGTGCGTGTTAAGTAAGAATATAGTAATTGAGTTATGTTAGTTTAGCATGAAACATGAATTGGCATGATAGTTAGCATTGACTTAATATTTGCATGGTTAAGGGTTCAAACCTTGGTTTGAACAAAATGATTTTCTTTTTGTTAAAATCTACACAAGCATGGAAATGAAGAGGCACATAAACCCTAAGGCATGTGGCAGCAAGGGTGGCTAGAAACAGAAGGTAATAGGCCATGAAGTGATGATTAATTGTGGATTAATGCTATTTTCGTTTTGGTGCAATCAAACCATATTAAGAGCACAATAAAAAGCTAATTAAGGGTAAGAGGAAGGGTTTTGTGAAGCTTTGAGGTGAGAGTAGAGGGGACAAAATTGGGAGTGTTTTAGGAGAATTGAGTGAAGCAAAGAGTGAGTGGGAAGAGAAAGATAAAGGAGGCCATTGGTGATCAAGGAAAAAGCTTGCAATCTTCAATTTTGGCAAAGGAAACCAGGTTAGGGGAGTTCCTCTGTTATTTTAAATTATGATTGTTGCGTGTTTTATATCTACATTGTATAATGATGTGTTCTGGATCATGTTTGATATGAAAAACCTGTGAGTTCTTGTTCTATTCGTGTTTTCTGGATTTTTCCAGAAACTGCCTGGCGGCGCAAGGACTGCCGCCAGGCGGCATATGCGTTTGCGTTAGTTTCTGGGTTCCTTTTATGAACCGCCGGGCGGCTGAAGGAGATCTGCCAGGCGGTGTGTGCTGGATTGCCAGTTTTGCATTGATTTTTAATGGTTTCGTGGCATGATGATGTTGGTTTAGGAATTTTATGGTGTGTGAATAATTGCATGGTGAATCGTTTATGATAATTGTGTAGTTGCGAAACTTACATGAACCTTTGGTTGAATTGGGTATGGGAGATTATATGGGAATGAGAACTGTGTGGGAGATTATATACATTGATTTGTACTCTGTGGGATATTAATAATGTAATGGGATTTGATATTTAATTGAACAATTTGATTGCCAAGAATGAGGTACCAATTCATGTAGAACTGTGGTAATTGAGGGAGTCGGGAAGGCCATACGCAAATGAGGAGAAGGTAAGATCGAGTTATATGAGTAAGCGAAATAATTTGCTTGTTGCTATGGATCCTGGTTACTAGATCACGGTGATTATGTGATATGTAGGGTTGAGAAATATTTATGTATAAGAAGATGGTCATGTAGTTGTCAATTGTATAGTTATGGAAAATTGGTTGAAACTCTAACATTGAGAACGAACTTGGAAATATAAGGACTGTTATTAAATGCTATGTGGTATATGATCAATGGTGATTCCCGTGTGTATGCTAATGTAATGGCGGGGAAGCTGCTCTGAATTAATGATGTGTAATTTGGTGGTGGGGATTAGCTTGTATGAATAAAATTGACGCCAGTAAAGTGGGCTATATATATTACATGCTTCACTGTTTGGGCGTGTAAGGGATGTATGCAATATCGAAATTTATTAATTTCATGGTTTAAGGGTATGGATGATGCAACTTTACTCTAGTCATGGTTTTATGCTTGTGAGTTTTATTGAGGTACATAGGCAATATTGACCAAAGTGTGGTGTCATGAGTTTATAAATTGATGTGTTGTATGGTTGAGATCCCTTGGGGATCTGTTTAATGTGCCAAGAAATCAGTAACAGAGCGCTACTGGTATGGCGCCTGTCGGCGCGAGCGAGCCGCTAGGCGGACGAAAACAGATCAGTGGCAATGGCCACTGTTGATGCTTGGCGCCTGGCGGTATGGTATAGCAGAGGTCCTGAAGGTGCAGTGGCGCCTGGCGGTGCAGGCAGGTGTGCCAGGCGGTGGCAGCGAGTGGCGTCTGGCGGTGTGGTGGAGTCTGCCCGGCGGTGACGATGCAGTGATGATGCTGCATGAGCGTGGCGCCTGGCGGTGTGTAATGCTTGTCAGGCGGTCTGAACCTAGTGTGTGCCTGGCGACGTGGGATGCGTGCCAAGCGGTTTTGGTTCATGGATGATGCGCGGGAAAAAGGTTTCTACACAGCTTTAGGGGATGTTCATGATGCGATGCTTTGACTGGGGGCCAAGTTACGAGTGTAATCTTGTATTGGGGTAACACGTGACCACTCTAGGTTGTAGCCTGGTGGTTTAGGAAGTCTAGTGGAATGTGCGAGTTGTGGCTCGTACGGCGAGGTTCGGGTGATTGCCCTCTTCAGAGTGATTCTGATAGAGCTTTGGTAGTCTGGAACAACTACAAACTTCATGTTTGTTTCGGGGAACTCCACTTGGGGTCACGGTGAGATGCTATGGCAATGTTATTCCCACGTGTGGACTATCAGGTGGTGGCCTGTAGTCGGAGCGGCGAGTAGACACTCGTGCAGCAAAGATCGATCATCGTTCTCACCTAAAGGGTATAGAAATGTTAGACGTCTAATGAAAGTATTGGAAGTGGAGAAGTAAGGAACAAGGGAGAAGAATACTAACTCGGGGTTTTAAGGTTGCGATGTTGTATTTAATATTTTATGTGTTTGGTTTTATTTAAATGAGCTCACCCTATCTGTGTGTGTGTGGCGATGATCATGTAACTTATTACATGGGAGCAGATGATAATGCAGGTGAGCAGGCGGGTACGTAGAGACAGAGTGGGGATCTTTTAGGGATTTTGTTATCACCAGTTTTCATGTTGGACCATGGTTTTCTTTGTAATAATTGTACAAACAATCTTAATCGTATTACGCATTTTACGACTATTTTTATTTATGTTAGCGCGTTGAACATCGATACTTAAATTTTTCCCGTGTGTTTTGGGAAATCGCGCTTAATAAATGAGGCTGTGACATATTTATTTTTCTTATTTATTTTAAAAAGTAATTTCCGGTCAGGACGTTACATTATACATACTTTTGTCTTTATAATAAATTAGTAAAAATTATTTTCTCACATTTCATAGATGATCAAGGAAAGAGAATTACAAAACAACAACGAACCAATGATGTGCAACATTTACCTCCTAATGAAAGGATTGTTGTGCAGTTGAATAATGAGGGTTAACCAATTGTAGATGGTTGAGCATTATTGAATAGGTTCTTAGGGAGTATTGCAAGGAACACTAGTTCTTTTCCTATTAGCTATTCTAGTTGGAAGAAGATTCCTAAAGATTATAAAGAAGACGTACTTAAGAACACTATCCAGGTCAACATTGAAAAAATCTGAATGTATAATTTAATTATACTATAACTCTTATTAAGTTTAACTGTTTATGTTTTAAAGGCTAAGTTTGATGTCCATTCCGATGTTCATATAAACCACATCCTCAAATCACTTAAGAAAAAGTGAAGAGACCACCGACAAGAATTGTGGCAACTTAGAAATGATGGAACGCGTACTAGAGATGAATTGATCACAATGACTCCAGCATGAACAATAGAGATCATTGGGCTTCTTTTGTGGATTATCGACTAAGTTAAAAAAACAAAGGTATATTGAAACTATTTTTCACCAACATCATTTAGGTTGATGATTATGATTTTTTATACATTGATGATTATGAGCAAGCCTTAAAAAATAAAGTTAATAGGGCAAAGCAAATCATTGCTCACACATGTGGATATAAGTGCATTGCAAGGAAAAGGGATTAAATGGTGACAATACTACATATCTTGATGTGAACCTTTTGTTTTAATTTCTAACTTTATGTGTCATATATTTTTTCTTCAATTTTATACGAAAAAGAATGTTGCCACAAGGTTAGTAGAGGAGAGGTATGGATAACAACACATAAACATGCTAATGTAGTATTTCTGAGTGATGAAGCAAGGGAAATTGGTGTAAGTTCAATTCTAATAAAGTCTATAATTGTCAAACATAATTTGTGTTATTTTAATTAGTTTCTTCTTGTGTTCTTTGTAGGAAAAAAATCCAAGGATATAATTCAAGATCATCATCATCATCTGTATCAAAAAGAAATATCAAGTACCAATTCCTTAACTTTTGCTTTTGGAAGCCATGAACATTGTGGACGTGTAAGGGGTTTGGGTTTGGGTCCTTACCCATCTAAAGTGTTTGGATCCAAGGGTCATTCATATAGTGGAACGTTTGCAAGTTTCTCCTTCTAATGCTCAGTTACGAAATTAGGTTAATTTTTTAATTTTGATCATGATGCATGACTTTTATCAAAGTTTACATTTGAATGTGTTTGAAGTAAGCTAATTGTCTATGTTATGTAAACCAAAGTTGTCAAAAGGGTAGAAAATAAGTTATTTTCTCTACTTTGATTATTTTTATTAATTTTGTGTTTTGAAATAGGTTTCTACATTAACATCACAACTGAATGAAATGAAGACAATAGTTAATTTTTTGGTACAAAGTTATCAAGGAGAGTTGCCTCATGATTTTACTATGTGTCATGCACCAACGATAATATTTAAATATTGATTAAATTAATATATGTTTGATATTATTATTTGAAAATTATTAATTATCATTATTTTTATATATTAGGTATCTAATCAAGGAAGTGTTCCTAACGAAGAAACAAATTATCAACATCAAGTACCGCATTAGAAGATATTATTCGTTTACTTTTTAAATTTCTCAACAAATATGCTTCAGGGGAACTTTGGTTAATTATGTTAACTAGGAACAACTCTAATTTCCTTTTACATTTTGGTTTATTAGAGGTAGCTAGTGCACTTGCTTATTACATTACTATCATTCAAATGCTACCTTTCCAACACTTATTATATTACTCTTGTCTCCTTTATGGAAAAATAACACTATATAGTCTAGTCCTACAATACTTATAAACAATTTATACGTTTGTAACTATGTTAATGTAGATTTTAACCATTATCTTAGTTATCTTTTGTTAACAGAATCAACTTCTCTTGAGCTTTTAACCCACTTAATCCTCACTTTTACTTTGCTTTTGTGAATAAATATAATTTGGGTTAAATTGATCTAATTATACCACTAATTCCCATTTTTGTGTATAATTCAGTGATAGAAAGCTTTTGCCTCAAACAAAAAGAACCTTTCAACCATAGAAGAAAGAAGAAAAACCATTTTGGAAGATTCAAAGCCATGCAACGAGCGCTAAGCGTTAGAAAGCCAACGCTAAGTGCTATTTTTCTTGCATTTTGGGCGCTAAGCCCAAGTGTCACCGCTAAGCGCTATTCTTCTCGCATTTTTGGGCGTTTAACTCCAGTTGGCCAGTGTTAAGCGCGATTTGGTTCGCATTTCTTTGGCGGTAAGCACTAGTTAGCCACCACTGAGCGTTGATTGGCTCGTAAACTATGGCACTAAGCGCTGTGGGGGTCGCATTGAGCGTTGTAGGGGTGGTGTTGAGCGACGCCTGTGCTGATGTGGCAAACTTAACCTGTTTCTTCTGGATTGCTCGAGAGGAAGGCATCTTTGGACGTGGGGAGGCGTGAAGAACACATTTTGGAGAGCTAGGAGGTCTGCTAGGGCTTGTGGCAACAACTCATTCTTCCTCTTTGTATCTCCTTTCTCTTCCATTCTTACTTTTGTAAGCTTGAGCTCTCTATGACAATGGAGAGTTAAACCCATTTTTGTTGGGGCTAGATGTAGCCATTGAACTCTTGTGTAAATGCAAATGCTTTGATTATATATATGCCTCTTTCATTAAAAGCTAGTTTTTTTGTTTCTTCACTTAATGCTTGCATTGATTTGGCCATCCATTGCATGATATTTGGTTCATTGGGTGTGGAAATATCTTTTGAAACCTTGAATTGGAACAAGAAAACTCAATGGAGCTTGTATCTAGGAATGAGGACTAGACTGGAGTCGTAACAAATTTTTGGCACCGTCGTTGGGGACTCGTATCTAATACTAGACTGTTGTGTGATTTTTGATTTATTTAGAATTAATTCTTTTGTTCATATTTACTATTTTTGTTTAGTTAGATATGCATGTTATTTGGGCTAACTTGTAGTTTGAGCTTGTTTTTATTATTGTTCTATAGTGTATGCAGATAGGATATGTGTAACATCCCGTCAGGATATTACTGAGTTAAATAAATAAAACAAATAATATTATAAAGAACTTGCATTTATGAATAACTTCATTTCCTAAAAGCGCGGGAAATTTAAACTTTTATACTTTCAATATCTAATTCCAAGTCCAAGATTACAAAAAAATTGAATAATCCAAAACGGTCTCAGAGACTTTTACAATTTATTTCAAAATACAAATAACATAAGCCATAAAAGTCTCCCATGCTATCCCCCGCTCCGTATCTAAGCGTCACCGGCACCACCTGCATCAACATCCTCTGCTCACGTGTACCGCGTACACGATCATCGCCAAACACAAGCAGATAGGGTGAGCTTATGAAATCAACATACATCAAAGTAATATACATATAAACAACCATATATCTATAATTTCTGCAAAGACCCAAAACACAGTCTCGTTCTCTATTCTCTATCATCTGGCCACAACCAGATCATTCATGTTCTACCACTTCTAGTAATTTCCCCAAGGTAATTTGCTGCCAAGCCTATCGGCCACAATCGACAGAGCACGTGCGAGAACCATTGCCACAGATCATACACCGCAACGCCAAGTGGAGTTCCCAAATACGAACATAGTTCGTAACGTCCCAAGACTACCAAACTCGTCAGTTAATTACTAAGGAGGGAAATCTATCTGGACCCATCCGTACTGGCCACAACCAACACAGTTACACCGACAACACTCACCAACCCGAGCTCAACTCAAGGGTTCCTCGTGTTCATCCGCCATCCCGAGCTCAACTCGAGGGATGCCATTTCGAGCTCAACTCGAGGAATGTACGTGCTTAACCCCTATCCCGAGCTCAACTCAAGGGATACGTTCCGAGCTCAACTCAAGGAACCTAGCAATCTTACCTTTGAAGCATCACCACAAGCCTTGTAGAACACCCTACAAAGTCCAATAACCAGGACTTACAGCAACCGAATCGCCTAGCGGGGTACACATACCGCTAGGCACTTATCCGCTTCCAGACCGCTTGGCGGGGGACACGTACTGCCAGGCGCTGAGCGCCTAAAAAAATCACAAAGTCTGGAACCACCGCCTAATGGGATCGTCCACACCGCCTGGCGGACGCTACTCCAGAGGTTAATGTTTATATCGTTATCGCTTGCGAGACCTTCTCCTCTGCCAGGCGCCACCAAGTCCAGAACCCCATTGTTCCATCGCTATCGCTGGGCGGCCTAACCCCCACTGCCAGGCACCATACCAGTATCGCCACTTTCACTGTACTAGTCTGAATTTAGGCACCGTTGCTTGCATCCATCCCTTGTTACTTATTCACTAAGTCCGAAGGTTATAATCCCAATCTATAGCAGTGCCCACGCTTATGCTTATGATCTATCTCATTTGACCCCAACATATTTGATTCTCCTATTTTACCATTTCCACAATTTGCAAATTCAGTACAACATCTGTAAATCCACTACAAGTTAGATTTCTCACTATATTCTGGTTTAACAATTTGCTTCCCAACCCTCACACTTTTATATCAATAAGTCCATTGGTTTACATGGTTTCAAACTCAACCTTCCTACTAAATCCAGTGTAGACAGTCTATACCTGTAATCTTTACACACTCCAAGTTCTAAATTCCGCAATACTCCCACTTATTCCGCTCTCAAGTTATAAAGTCATGCTCCTTACACTATCATCCTTATGCTAACATTTCCAACTCTCCGTCACCCGCATCCTCACTCTCTTTCTAAAACCTGATAATTTTCAGCAACTCTCGCAACGTTCAAATTCTGGTTTTTCCTGAGATGGCGCCTGGCGGCAAGACTCATGCCGCCAGGCGGTGCATAATGTTCTGGTAATTTTCCAGAACTCTCGCACCTGCCTTATTCTTTTCTTCCAGTATCTTCCTAATATAGATCATTCACACTTTTCCAATTATTTAGCAACCCCTAACCAAAATGAATGGACCGTTTCCACACCAGAAATACTCAATTAAATTCCCGCTAACGGATTTCCAAGACCCACAATCCACACCTTCTTAAACCCTAAACATCTCTCCACTGTTCCATTAAATTTATTTCCCACTCGCATCAATATTCGCAGTTTTTAACCACAAACCCTCTCTTAATGATCACAGCTAACCTTCCCTCTGATCCAATTCAGCCCTGAACCCAGAAATACCAAGGACGAGCATATTTGACCCGCGCCGCCTGGCGGTCCAATCAACACCGCCAGGCGCTTCATCCAACAAACCCAAAATTTGGTAAAACTTCAAGCGTCGCCTGGCGGCCGGGAGTGTGCCGCCAGGCGGTTCCTCTTCCAGGAACCCAGATTACGTACAATTGCATGTGCCGCCTGGCAGGCTATTCACAGCCCGCCAAGCGGTTTCTGGGAATTTTCCAGAAACACAAAAATTTAACCAGAAATGAACATAAATAAACAATACACATATATCAAGCAATTCAAATACAAGTATAAAAATTCTAACGTGTAAACTCCCCTAACCTGGTTTTCCTTCGCTTAAAGCTTGACAATTAAGATTTCTCCCTACTAATTGCCTCCTTAGCCTTCTCTTAATTCAGCCCCACAAGTCTCACTCAAACCTCACAAAATTCCAGATTTTCATGTTCTCTCTCTGGGTATATTTTCCAGCTTGCCAAACCTTCTCTATTAACCCACTTTTACCTTTTAAAGTGTGCCTAAAAATAGGTGAATATCCTAGGACGAAAATTGAGTATTAAGTGATGTTTAATGTCATTTACCAACTCATTATGGCTATTTTCCAGCCATCCCTCAGCTGCCATACTACTAGGTTTTCCTTCAACCTTTCCATATTCAAGCCAAAGCCAAAAATACCAAAAAATAAAGTTTAATATAAGTTCTCCAAGACTTGAACCCATAACCATGAAATTGCCAAATCAATATCAAACCATCATGCCAATTCATATTTCATGCTAACAATCATCATCCAATTATCATATTATTTCACAACATGATTATCATATATTTAAAATAATAACGAATAATAACACAAAAGTGGCAGACATAGGACTCGAACCCAAGTCCTCTCACACAGACAAAGTACTCTCAACCACTTGAGCTAGTACTTTTCCACGTTATCCCAATCATAATTTAATGTCATAAATAATTTTCCCACCCGCATTTATTAATTAATTAATTATTTAATTAATTAAATTCCATGGGTCTTACAATCTATACAAGGAGGAATGTGTCTTCAGAACCAATCCTTGCTGACCTAAGATAGAGAAAACTGCCCGCATAAACAATAATGCCAACAGGAGATGACGAGCTCAAGCACAACAAGTTGCCCCTTATTCTTCTGCTTCAGACACTTTTCAGTCTACTTCTTAGAATCTCGATTCATTTCTAGACGAAGAAATGGCTGAAAATCCTCATGGTGATGATAGAGGTCGTGAAAGACGCACTTTGGAAGATTATGTAGCGTTCACAGGCCATATCAACTTCAACAATATTCCTCAACTAATAGTCAATGCCACCAATATGGAGATGAAGTTGGCTCTTATTCACTTGGTCCAAAGTAATCAGTTCAACGACTTGTCTCATGAAAATCCATACACTCATTTGGCCACATTCTTAGATATTTGCAACACTATGAAGATCCATCAAATTTCTGATGAAGCCATACGCTTGAGTCTCTTCCCTTTCTAACTAGCAAGACCCGCTAAAGCCTAGCTGAATTCCTTTCTTGAGAATAGCCTCACTAATTGGGATGATGTAGTTGCAAAGTTTTGAGCAAATATTTTCTTCAGTCCAAGGTCAAAGGACTGCTAAGTAAAACTCCCATTCATGGGTTTGATCAACCTATACAACTTACTCTTTTCTAGGTAGGCCTTAAATCCCAATCAAAGCTAATGTTGGATGCCTCAACTGGAGGAAGTATCAAGTGGAAGACGCTAGAGGAAGCTTATGAGTTGACAGAGAATATGACGACTAATGATAATGAAGTGTATACTAAGAGATCTCATTTTCAAAAGAAGGGTATTCTAGAGCTTCAATCTTAAGATGCCCTGTTGGCTCAGAACAAGATCATGACTCAGTAGCTAGAGACCCTCATGAAGAAATTGTCACAACTTCCCCAAGAGTTTTAAAATGCCTCTATAACTCAACTCCAACAAGTGAAAAATTGTTAGTTGTGTTGAGGAAACCATACCAATGGGCAATGTGCTATGCAAAGCAGATCTCAGGAGGAAGTTAGTTATATGGGCAATCAAGGCCTACCAAGGAACTAAAATCAAAGATGGAGACCTCACCAACACTTGGACAAGACCCCTACATTGTAAGACCCGTAGAATTTAATTAATTAAATAAATAATTAATTAATAAATACGGGAGGGGAAATAATTATGACATTAAATTATGGTTGGTATGACGTGAAAAAGTGCTAGCTCATGTGGTTGAGAGCACTTTGATTGTGTGAGAGGACTTGGGTTTGAGTCCTACGTATACTAACTTTTGTGTTATTGTTTTATTATTTAAATCTATGAAAACATGTTCTGGTATGATATGATGATTGAATTGTGATTGCTAGCATGAAATATGAATTGGTTAAATGGTTTGATATTGATTTGGCGATTGCATGGTTATGTGTTCAAGCCTTGGAGAACTTACATTAAACTTTTTTTTTGGAATTTTTGGCTTTGACTTGAATATGGAAAGGTTGAAAGAAAACCTAAGTGAGTGGGCAGCCAAAGGAGGCTGGAAAGGCAGTCGTAGGGGAGTTGAATGGCACATTATGTCCTATTCAATGCCATTTTCGTTTTGGGATTAATCACTTAGTTTTAGGTACACTTTAAAAGGTAAAATTAGGTTAAGAGCTAAGGTTTGACAAGCTGGAAAATATACCAGAGAGAGAGCCTGAAAAATCTGAGAGTTGTGAGACTTGAGGGAGAGTTGCGGTGCTGAATTGTGAGGAAGCAAGGAAGGTGAGTGATCAAAGGAGAACCTTACAAATTGTCAAAGTTTAAGCGAAAGGATCCAGGTTAGGGGAGCTGTACTCCGTAATCTTATGCTTATTATTAAATAATGTGTGTGTATGATATGCTGGATTGTCTGTGCATTGTTAACTCTGTGTGGAATTCTGCGTAAATTCATGCTTTCTGGGTTCCTGGAAAAGGAACCGCCTGGCGGCCGGGAGTGTGCCGCCAGGCGACGCAAGGCGTCTTAACCACTTTCTGGGTCTGTTGATGAAGCGCCTGGCGGGACTGGTTGAACCGCCAAGCGGCGCAGGGAAATTTGACTCGTTTTGGATTTTTTGGAGTTCTGGGCTAAATCTAATCGGGGCAAAAGTCAGTGGTGAATCGTATAAAGCGATAATGTTAACCAACAGTAGGTATGGTCACCTAATTAATGGCTTAATTGAATGGAACAATGTGTGTAAGTTTAGGGTTGAAGGTATGATATCTTTGATTGCTATTTGAATTGAATTACCGTGAATTGGATATAGGAATAAGAATCAGTGTAATTAAAATATGGAGTCGTTGTGATTGTACTTGAACTGGATTACATTGTAGTGGGAATTCACAAAGGTGGAGAAATGGTGGGGTTTTGGGTGCGGGAAAAATCTGGAAAAATACCCAGATGGTAAGCACCGCCTGGCGGCACGGGGGCTCGCCGCCAGGCGCCAGCGCAATGGCAGAGATGCTACAGGCTGAAGTGTTGTGCGCTGAGGTTGGATACTGTTTTCCATTGGGTTGGAATCAGTGGATGGAAATTGTGATAGTTGGGATGGTTTGACGAGGGAGTCGTGTATGAACTACAAGGGTGAGAAATTCCTTAGGTGGCGGTGATATCGAATATTGGAGGTCTTTCTATATTATGGCGTAATAGGGATTCTGAATACTGGTTAAGTTGGGTACAAGGGGGTTTAGCAAATTGACCAATTATTGTGAATGAGAGTCCAAACAGTGAAAGAGGTTTGACAACAACTTAGTGGTAAAGAATCTAAGAGTACTAATAGGTTAAGAAGGAAGGAGCTTAATATCATAATTGAATGAGTCTTGTTATCAAGCTAGGGAGTGAGGATTTGACCTCACCATTGTTAGTAACCATTTAAGTTAAATAATATTGGGGATTGATCAAAGGGAAATGAGGTAAGAAACTGTGTTAAACTTGAACAGTAAAACGAGTATGCGTTGTACTGTCATGGCGCCTGGCGGTGGGACCTGGACCGCCAGGCGGGATCATAGTGGGGTCTCGAGGCTTGGTGCGCCTGGCGGTGGAGGCAGTTCCGCCAGGCGGTCGCTGTTGCGAGAGAAATTTAAAGGCATTGTGCGCCTGGCGGTACGCGACACCCGCCAGGTGGTCTGAGAGTTGGCAGCGCCTGGCAATACGTGTCCCCCGCCAGGCGATTTGTACTACTGCAGCTTTGAACTTTGATTGTGTATTTGTGATCTACAAGGCGTCTAGTGGTGCTTTAAAGGTGGGGTTGCTGGTGTTCCTTGAGTTGTGGCTCGGAACGCATCCCTTGAGTTGTGGCTCGGGATAGGGGTTAAGCACGTGGTATTTCTTGAGTTGTGGCTCGGAATAGCATATCTTGAGTTGTGGCTCGGGATGGCGGATGAACACGAGGAACCCTTGAGTTGTGGCTCGGGTTGGCGAGTGTTGCCGGTGTGAGTGTGCTGGTTGTGGCCAGTACGGATGGGTCCAAATAGATTGCCCTCCTCAGTTGTTGGCTGACGAGTTTGGTAGTCTTGGGACGATATGGACTATGTTCGTATATGGGAACTCTACCTGGCGTTACGGTGTATGATCCATAGCATGTTTTCCCGCACGTGCTCTATCGATTGTGGCCGATAGGTATGGCAACAAGTCACCTTGAAGTAATCCTTAGACGATGTAGACCACGAATAATCCGATTTGGGGGTCAGATAGTAGGAATAAAAGTACAGGGCAATGTGGGATGTTAAATTAAGTACTGTGATACGTATGCATGTTGATTTATATGTTTGTAACATTGTATATATGGTTTATCTGCTAAGCTCACCCTATCTGCGTGTGTTTGGCAATGATCGTGTACGTGGTACACGGGAGCAGATGTTGATGATGCAGGTGACTCAGGTGCAGCTTAGTCGCGGAGAGGGGTTCGACTTGGGAAACTCTTATGTTTTATTTGTTGCTTTTGAAAACAGTTGTAAACCCTGATGGGTGATTTTATAACATTGTTCTTTTAGTTTGGAACGTATGGATATGAACTCTATTTGGGTATTTAATAAATTTTAAATTTTCCCGCGTTTTGGGAAAATGAGGTATTCTTAAATGCGATGATTATTTTATTTCTTTTATTTTATTTATAAATCCGTAATATCCCGACGGGATGTTACATACATCAACAAACTTACCCAACATCCCTCTTTGTCTAATAGAACATCCAAGTTTGAAGACATGATGCAGCAATTCATGCAAATGTCAATTCAAAATCAAAAAGAACACTGATGCATCAATTAAAAGCTTGGAAGTGCAAGTGTGGCAATTGGCAGAGCAAGTGGCAAATCAACAAAGCAATTCATTTTCCACCAACACCGAAGCCAACCCTAAAGAGCAATGCAAGGTGGTGGTCACAAGGAGTGATAAGGAAGTGGGGTTAAATGCTAAAGGAAGTGACGAAACCAAAGGCAAGCCCAAGGATAGAGGAGAATGCAAAGATGATGAAGAGATCGATGAAGAAATTGTTGTAGAGAAGGAAGAGAATAAAAGTGAAAACAAAGAAAAAGAGAAAAAGAAAGAAGTGGTAACAAAACCACCACTAGTGAAGACTCTCCCATATCCTCTCAAGCCTTCAAAGAAAGACAAAGAAAGACAATTTGCAAGGTTTCTAGACATCTTCAAAAGACTGCAAATCAATATCCCTTTCTCAGAAGCCTTGGAGCAAATTCCAACCTATGCAAAGTTTATGAAGGAGATCTCCATAAAGAAGATAAGATTTATAGAAGAGGAAACCATAGAGCTAGAGGCAGAATGTAGTGCCATCTTTCAGAAAATGTTGCCTCCAAAATTGAAGGATCCTGGTAGTTTTACACTTCCAGTCACAATTGGGAGCCTAGTTGTGGGGAAAACCTTACTTGATTTGGGGGCTAACATCAACATGATGCCTCTGTCTATGATTAAGAAGATTGAGGAGCTGGAAATCAAGCCTACTCAGATGACATTGCAATTTCGTATAGGTCAATCAAGTATCCTCATGGAGTAATGGATGACATGCTAGTAAAAGTCGATAAATTCCTATTTCTACTTGATTTTGTCATAATGGAAATGGAGGAGGATGTTGAAGTGCCTCTCATATTGGGGAGGCCATTTATGAAGATTGCAAAAGTTTTAATAGATGTTGATGATGGAAAACTCAAGGTGAGAGTTCACGATGAAGAAGTGGACTTCAATGTTTTCGAAGCCATGTCTCACCCCAAGGATGTTGAAGGTTGCTTTAGAATTGATATTCTCGATGAAGTGCTCATGAGTTCCAAGAAAGTTCTACACACCTCATCCCCTCTAGAGAAAGCTCTAATTGATGCTTTTGAGACTCTCAATGATGAGGAGGAGAAAGAGATTGATGAGTGATTGGCCAATCTTGATTCTTTGAAGGAAATCCCTCCTCATGAAGCGAATATTGAAGATTTGAAGATTGAGAATGAGGTCAAGGAGGCAAAAGTTGAATTAAAGATGTTGCCCTCACACTTGAAGTATGTGTTTTTTGAAGGAGGTAGCAACAAACTTGTGATCATCAAAAATTCCTTATCACCCTCTAAAGAAGAGAAGTTGATTAAGGTGCTAAAAGTCAATTTAGGAGCCATTGATTGGTCTATATCTGATCTTAACAGAATTAGTCCCTTCTACTGTATGCATAGAATATTCATGGAGGAGGATTTCAAGCTAGTGGCACAATCTCAGAGAAGACTGAATCCTGTGATGAAGGAAGAGGTGAGAAAAGAGGTTTTGGAGCTTCTAAATGTTGAAATTATCCACCCTATCTCCGATAGTGCATGGGTGAATCCAGTGCAAGTGGTTCCCAAGAAGGGCGAGATGATAGTGGTTCACAATGAGAAAAATGAGATATACCCACATGGGCCGTGACCGGCTGGCGGATGTGCATAGACTACATGAAGTTGAATAAGGCCACAAGGAATGATCACTTCCCTCTTCCTTTCATGGATCAAATGTTAGAGAGATTGGCGGGCCAAGCGTTCTATTGATTTTTGGATGGCTATTCGGGTTATAACCAGATTTTGGTGGACCCTAAAGACCAAGAGAAGATAACTTTCACTTGTCCTTTTGGTATCTATGTTTATAGAAAGATGCCATTTGGGCTTTGCAATGCACCAGCCACGTTTCAACGATGCATGTTGGGTATTTTCTCCGACCTTGTGGAGAAGTGCATAGAAGTTTTCATGGATGACTTCTCAGTGTATGGAAGCTCATTTGATCTCTGCTTGACAAATTTGGAAGTTGTGCTCAAGAGATGTGTTGAAACCAATCTCACTCTTAATTGGGAGAAATGCCATTTCATGGTGACTGAAGGGATTGTTTTGGGCAATAAAATATCTTCCAAGGGCATTGAAGTGGACAAAGCAAAGGTGAATGTCATTGAGATACTCCCATTATCAACAAATGTGAAGGGGATCCAAAGTTTTCTAAGACATGTAGGCTTTTACCGACGCTTCATCAAGGACTTCTCAAAGATAGCCAAGCCATTGAGCAACTTGCTCAACAAGGATACTTTCTTTAATTTTGATGCTGAATGTTTAAATGCTTTCAATCTTTTGAAAACTGGCCTAGTCTCTGCACCCATAATCACCACACCTAATTGGGATCTTGATTTTGAACTTATGTATGATGCGAGTGATTGTACGGTTGGGGCTGTTTTGGGGCAAAGAAAGAATAAGATTTTTCACTCCATACACTATGCTAGTAAAGTCCTTAATGAACATAAAGTAAATTATGCAACTACTAAAAATGAGTTACTAGTAATAGTGTATACCTTAGAAAAGTTTTGTTCTTATCGGATTGGTTCTAAAGTTGTGATTTACACCGATCATGCTGCAATAAAATACTTGCTCACTCTAGTTCGCTGCCTTCTTGAGTCTTCTGTGTTGTTGATGTTTCCTAGATGAATCCTTGATGTATACTTGAGTGTATTTTGATGTGATTGGATAACTGCAAGTAATTTTTATGATCATGGTATGAATCGTGTATGAATTTGGGGTTAGGGTTCATGTTGGAATTGGGGGAATGAATGGACGTGATTTCTGGTGGGACCAATGATATGGTTCGTGAAATTAATATTAAGTTAAATAAGCACGATCTATGTGTGATGTTAAACATTAAAATTATGTCAGGACATGTACTGGAATTGGTAACTAGGGCTTTAAAGTGCGAGCTGGTGCTGGAAAATCTGGGATTTTCCTAGAATTTGTATGCACCGCCTAGCGGCACATGCACTGCCGACACGTCAGGTGCAAGCAACTATGCGAACTTTGCTTCGCATTGTGTTTTGAGGGTGGATACCTAAAAGTTTCTTGCATGATTTTAGGAAAATGAACATAAGGTGTGGCATTATAATTCAGTCATAATGTTAGGACTAAATAATTGTAATGGTGCTATGTTTTTATGTGTTGCGTGTTTGAGGTTCATGATAACCTATTCCAAAGTGCCAAAAACAAGTAGCACTTGTGCTACTGGTATGGTGCCTGGTGACGTGGGACGAGCCACCAGGCGATAGAGACCCAAGATAGTGGCATGGGCCAATGGATTCGCGTGGCGCCTGGCAGAAGGGTAGGCTCTGCCAGGCGGAGTCTGCTGACAGATGTACTGTAAAGGTGTGTTGCCTGGCGACACGAGGAGACCGCTAGGCGGTCTGGAACCAAGTTCTACCTAGTGACGCGAGGGGTGCGCTAGGTAGTTTTGGGTACAGAGTTGGACCGCGAGGAGGATTTCTACACAACTTTGGATGGAGGTCATGATGCGATACTTGGTTGGGGGCCTAGTTACGAGTGTAACTTGTATTGAGGTAGCACATGGCCACTCGAGGTTGTAGTTTGGTGGTTTTGGAAGTCTAGTGGAGTGTGCAAGATCGTGGCTCGTATGGATAGGTTTCGGAAGATTGCCCTCCTGGGTGTTATCCGAGGAGTTTGGTAGTCTTAGGACAAATACGGAATGTAGTTCGTATTGGGGAACTCCACTTCGTGTCGCGGATCGTGGCCGTGGCAATTTATTCCCGCGTGTGGACTATTAGGTGGTGGCCTGTAGTTGGAGGGGCGAGTAGACACTCGTGCAGCCAAGATCGATCAATGTACTCATTAAAGGGTGTAGAATCAAGAGGCGTCCAACAAAAGGTTTGGAAGTTGAGGTGTGAGAATTAGGGTGCTAACAGGGGGCATGGTTTTGAGACGCTTTATTATTTTATGTTGTAATTGTTTTATTTTAATTGAGCTAACCCTATCCGCTTGTGTTTGGCGATGATCATGTAATTTGTTACATGGAAGCAGATGTTGATGCAGGTGAGCATATGGATGCTTAGAGTCGGAGTGGGGGCCAGCTATGGGAGTTTATACTAGTTTTCTTCATGGATTTTTTTTATGGACTATTTTGTAATGAATTTTATAAACAACATATAATTGTAATAATTCAACTCCGTGGTTTTTTCATTATAATTGGCATGTTGAAATAGATTTAAAATTTTCTGCATTTTTGAGAAAGAACTTAATAATAAATGCGGTTTATTATTGTGTTCTTTCTTTTTTAATTTTTAAATTAGTAATATTCGGCTGGGATGTTACACGTGAGAGCGAAGTAGGTGAATTCTAACCCCAACAATATCTATTCATATCATTTTTAATCTTTTCCCTTCGCTAAAAGTCTTTAACTTCCAAAGTTCATCTTTAATCAATTATGCACAAATTTACTTTCATACATGAAACTCAAAATTATGGAATCATTCTTTAGTTTAAAGTAGTTATTAATTGCACGATTATTCAGTATACACGAGTCTCTCAGGAAACGATATCCCGATCTTACCGGTTACTACTTGCACGACCTGGTACACTTGCCGGAGTCCTAACAGACTACTAGTCTAGTACTGGTCCCATTTGAAGGAAAAAAAAGGTAATAGAATTATTATAATTGTAATCCTGATTTGGTTGATTCATCTGCCACACAACACATATATCTGAAATATATTTTAATAAATAAAAGAAAAATGAGCGAGTATTTAAAGAGCATTTACAACAACTTTCACAATCCAAGAATAAAGAGAAAGAGAGTGAGTGAGAGAAAGAGAGAAGATTGTAGGGAAAAAAGGCAAATGAAGAACTACATATAAATTGAAAGTCTTAAAATAACACATTGTGGTACATCAATGCCACAATAAGTGGTGGCTACACATGTTTTGAAACTAGTACTAACCGGGTTTTGAAACCTCAAGTATTAACAAGGGTTTTGAAGGCCCAAGTATTAAAAGGTGGGGTTTTTGAAACCCTAAATAGTGCTTAGGGTTTAAAACCGCATGGAGTTATGGGGTTCGAAACCCCAAGTAGTACCAGAAGTTTTATAAACCCCTAGTATGTTGCGCTAGTTCCAAGGATTGCTAGAAACCCCCATCAATCGATTAGCCACTTTAGTTGTCTTAGGGGAATTCCAAATCCCTGGTAAAACCATTAGTGGGGGTTAAAACCCCAAATATTTAAAAAATAGTCCCAACTAATTCTTTTTTAGTGATTATACATAAACTCATTAAAACAATGTTTGACATGATAACAAAAATAAAAAATAAAATTATTAAAAAGAAAAAAAATGATCAAACGATTTAACACACCACATCAAACGACAAAGAAAAGAAAAGTATAATTAAGGATATAATAAAATTGAAAGTAGCATAGAGATATCACAAAAATTTTCAAATATTTAATTAATTCAACCGTTGAGAGATAATGAAAGTTGTTTGAGCGAAACAAAAATTTCTACAAATGAAACAAAAATCAAGGATCAAAGATAATAAAGATAAATTTATTATATTACTTAGTAAATGAAATATTTACGCAATTGAAAACTTGAAATTGAGAAAGTCAAACACTCTTATGTGAAAAGGAAAAAACCATAAATAAAAATACTAACAAGGAATATAAATAATCAAATGAGACCTTAAAAATATTTGATCTACTAAAATTGATAATACACAATTTGAACATAACTACATAAAAAAAATGTGTAATCAGGATTGCGATAAGAAATGCACCTTGGAGATATGGATGAATTTAAGGATAGAACAAGCCAAATAATAAAAAGACAGAAGTAAAAAGCGAGTATCAAAAGAAAAAAAAAGGACTACAAAACTAAATACTAAGAAAATAATATATATATATATATATATATATATATATATATATATATATATATATATATAAATAAATAAAAATATTTTAGGTTACCTAGTAAACTACTAGTAAACTATAGGTATTTTTGTAATTTAAACAGGGACTGGTACAGGTGAAGATAGAGATGGATATTGAGACAGGTATGGGGATGGGAACGTGAACGGGACGGATATCTACGTAACAATTCCAGCCCTCATACCTAATTTAAAGAAGTATTATCCATCCCTATATCCATATCCAATCAGTATGAGATATTTTGTCTACGACAAGTTTGAAAAATACCCGGGAGACGGGTGTATTTGTCCTTCCTTGTGCTTCAATGAATGTATACTACTGCATATGAAACAGAAATACTACTAAATGAGCTTCGTTTTCCATTTATTTTGTATGCACAATACATATACCATGTCAACCATTCATTGTTTTGCTTTCACAAGACATACACCGTGTCAACCACTCATTGTTCTGCATTCACAGAGAAGGTTATATAAAGCATGTCAACCACATATTTATTCAAATGCTTGATAAAATCACCCATTAAGGAAGAATCTTGTTCCAAGGAGATCTTCTCATGCTTATCAAGTGTAAGCATAAAATATTTAAGGCAATGACTGTACTTTCTACAACGTAGGAGGGATCCATTTATAACTGGGTGTTTGAACATAACCAGCTTTTTCCAGCAATAGTTTATCTGCTTCTGCAGGACCTCTTGTTCCAGGTTTGTAAGGGATTGGCTTGAACTCCCCTTCATCTATTTGGTGCAAAAGAGGAGTGAAGATCTCCCATGATGCCTGATATGAAACAAAATACAGTCACTGAATTCGTGAATAAAATTAATGTTGAAATGGGTGGGTCTATGAAGCATGTACTGTATTACCTTCAACTCATCTCTGCGAACAAAATGTTGCTGATCACCTCTAATTCTGTAAAAAAGAAAATACCGTTTTTCATTGATATTCACAAAAACTATTTCCTTCAAATAAACCTAGTGGTAAAAGTTGGAAAGGAGGGTGGGAGAGGTTGTGAGTTTAACTCTCCCACTAATAAAAACTAACAACTAACATTTGATAAAACAAAAATGTAATCCAAAATCATGTATACTTGTAACACCTTGAGATGTCTGTTCTCAAGAGACAAGCCATTAAACAATTAAACATGAAGTTGTAAGAGCAACATACGTGTCAAGAATTAGACGTTCATAAGCCTCTGGAATGGTTACTCCTTGATAACGTTGCCTATATGACAAATCTAGTTCACTTTCAACTATTTCCATATCCAGTCCAGGTTTCTTGACCTGCACAAAATCAGAGAATAGTCCATTCTTAGACATATCATCGAATTATTTTAGCAGTGTAGGTGCATTTGAACTGGTTGAGCAGCAGCAGTAATCACAAAAAGCAAGACAGCTAAACTGTGACAACACAGATCAAAATGGATGGTATATTCTGATAGCATATCAGAAATGAATTGGAGATAACTTAGCACACATTCTTCATGTCTAGGACTTTGGAGATAACTTAGCACACATTCTTCATGTCTAGGACTAGACATGTAGCATATGCTGCTTGTAGGACTGGATACACTTAGATAACACTTGAATTTATGATCGGAGATTTAGAGGAAGATATAGCAGAATATTGTATAGAGAGAGTTTAGAAACTGGAAATATTCTTTTATTCAGTGAAAATGTGAAAAATATGTTCTACATATATCCATATATGTAAACTCGTAATACACTTAGTTGAGACTATGTCTGAGGCTACTACTAATTAAAAAGAAATTCCTAAAAACTATTACTCGTAAGTCCTAAATGCATTTTATTATGTGATATGCGATACGAACATACCATTTCCTAAGTGCATTATTTCCAACAGAACTTAACATATAGATTTCTTTCATGAACTCAAGATAACAAGTAAAAGAGATAAGATGTGGCCGAAAGCTGACTACAAATTAACTAGAAAAGTTGTCATTTGCATTTCAGGATAATTGATTCAAAACTATGTCATGATATCTTTACATTTTTCAATACACAAACACTAAATATCTAAATTTTAACACTAAAAAATACTTTCCTGAATGACACATATGAAACTTCCAGAGGTAATTAAGCCAAACAAATGGCAGAACAGTTCTCGTTAAGTGTTATCAGCATGATAGACATACTATTAGCTTCATGTACATAGCTTCTGAGGGTTGCAGGCGTATGACAAACTCATTTCTCTCCTGCCTCTGACCTAAAACAAGAATAAATTTACAATAAGGTCTAAACATAGGTTGAAATTTAGATCAATAGGTACTTCTGTACTCACCAAGATATGGAAAAATACACTCTAGCTAATATTTATTTTATTTTTCAATGCCTTTATACTTTGCCAATAAAGAACAAATTCCTCCTGCATGTTGCCTTTGTTGGAATTATGGATCATACAGATGAACCCCTAATAAAAACATCACTTTCGGCAGAAATAAGATAGTTTTATGCACATACACTAATATTTCTATTTGAAACCGAAGTGCAAAATAAAGTCTAACTAGATAATCCTATCACAAAAATTCCTTGTCTTTTAAAGCAATAGGTTGTATACTGTATCTGACTGCACATGATGGATGATAAATAGATATATTCAATGTCATGGTCATGATTGATATATTTACTATATATATATATATATATATATATATTTAAAGATGCATGATTTGAAGAGAGTTCACCCAAGCATTTAAAATTTGTTGGCATACACTTGAAAATGTCACCAGGAACATCCTTGAATTGAACTCTTATATCTGCCTTTCTTGAATTTAGGGCCTTCCCAGCTTTTAGTATGAATGGAACACCTAACATCAGAAAGGAGTTTGGTGTGAAAATGTCTCAATTGCAGTTCAGTTGATCAAATTTACAGAAATATATAGCATAAAAATACAAAAATAGTGCACTCAAACATACGCATAAAAAGATGGACTGAATAATTATATTCCAAAAGTTCAGCGTAAATAAAGCAATGTCAGAAATATCTCCCTATAGCATCCCTGAACCTAAAGTTCAAATTTGTCTTTCAGGAACAAGATGGACGGGTTTTTCACATACCATCCCATCTCTCATTGTTTACTCTCAGAATAATGGTTGCAAAAGTAGGAGTATTCGAATCGTCAGGTACGGTGGCATCATCTCTATAGCCTTCATATTGTCCTAGCACAACCTCATCATCTTTAATAGGCAGTACTGATTCAAGAACCTGCAATTTTTTATATCAATCAGAAAGTGGTATAACTCAGGTTTGAACACAGTCAAAATTCTCGGTAATCATAAAAAGGGACTGCATCTAGTTTCAATTCATTAGTGATAACAATATTATAGTATATGTTCTGAATGTATTGTGTGTATAATGCAGACCACACAATATGTATTTATACTATTGAATAGAATCAATTACAATAAAAACACATAATAATTAAGAATCAATCATCCTAATTTACGAGATTATGTAACAGGTAATTTCTTAGAAATCTGTAACCGTTGATTATATTCTAACAAATATAATGACGGGAAGAAAACATTATGAACAAAACAAGAGAACAAACCAAGAGAGCAAGAAAATAATGATGGGACTAGGAATGTGGGCTTAGACGTTGGCAGTAAGCCCAAGGTTTGAAGGCTTAAAAAGGAGGAAACAAATAGGTGTGAAGAAAAATGCTGAAGTGATAAAAGATGTAACAGAATTGATTAATGAGTGAGAGTGGTTGGTTAGAATAAAGGAAAGAAAAATAGGAGAGAAAGAAGTCTAAATTTTGAGAATTTTGTTATGGATAAGGAATGTCGTTTTCTTTGAAGGAGCTTGCTTGTGGCAGCAAGATGTTCACCCTACTATATTTCTTATTCCTTTTTGAGTAATTATACTAATATTATCTCCCTGTCATGTTATTCTCCTATTTCTTGTATCTGATCTCTAACATTTGGTCTGACTTGCTAGATACGAGCGGATAGCCTAGTGGTCGAAGAGGTTGTTAAAATGGTTGCAAAGGTCATCCCACTCGAGACAGAAGTTGCTGACTTCAAAAACGCTTTGCAGGTTTAGGCCATGAGAGAAAACGTTGCAGGATAGAAACTCAAGGCTGATTCCAACCATGCGAAACTCATGGAGTTATTGTCAAGAAATAGTAGAATGAAAAATGCCAATGGCTTGGCCATGAGAGGTTACATTTGATCCAAACAACGACCGATTTGATGAGTTCTGGCAATCTGTCAAGGTGGAGTTGCTGATGTTTAATGGTGAGAACCTGGTAAAGTGGATCGTGGGCCCAGAGGTCTATTTTCAGGTTCAGAGGACTCACCCTTATATTAAAGTGATTCTGGCATGGAGGGTTCCACCATCCATCTTTTCAAATCGCTCACCGACGAACGCACCAGTCTAACATGGGAGCAGCTGTGGTGAGGGTGATGTCTTTAGAGCATTTGAGGTCAATTTAACAGGAGGGGAGCGTTCTGCCAGTTTGAGCATTTGACAGTGTATATTCCGCATTTGCCTGACGACCAGTACTCTGGGTCTTTTGTCTATGGCTTACCAGAGGGCATAAGAGGGCATGTGTTAGACCATTGTCACGTTCATGCTTGATTAACTTGGCCAGGGCAGTCGAGTTAGAGTTACAGAAGAAGAGAACAAGGTGACATGGCATGGGTTTCGCTCACATGGCGACAAAGGAAAAAATGGGTTGAGCTACACTAGCTTGGGCCCAAATGTTTAGCAAAACCATATCCAGTCTAGTAACATTCATTGGAGAGAACGCGGGACCTAACCTTTGGCCAAGAAGGTCAATCCATGAAGGACAGGATGCTAGTATAACCAGAAAGGAAACTGACAATGAGCAGTGTTGTTTTGGTGCATGAGATCAAGGGGTGGCCGATTCAATGAAAAAACGGTCTTGTTACAAATGTGGGGGTCCTTTTCACCCAAACCACTGTGTCCTGATCGTTAGTTAAGGGTGATGTTGTTAGAAGAAGAGACCGAGGCCCAAAATGTAGTAAGAAAGCAAGGTCCCTCACTGATTTAACAAAGAAAGATGAGTTTAAATGGAATGAGGCAGCTCAAGAAGCATTCTAGTAGTTCATGGTGAAGCTAACTATAGCCCTTCTGCAAGCTTTACCAGACTTTTAAAAGGAATTTGTGATTGAAAGTTAGGCTTTAGGGCCAGTTATTGGGGTCATTATTATTCAAGAAGGTAAGCCAATTGTGTATTTCAGAAAAACTTTGGGAGCAAGAAATTTGTCCAAGTTGGCCTATGAGAAAGAGTCAACGGCAGTGGCCTTAGCTATTGATAATTGAAAACTGTATTTGTTGGGATAGAAGCTCCCAATAAAGACAAATTAGAAAATTTGGAGCCAATTGCTCTTAGAAAGTTTGACTATTGTGCATCAACAAAATTGTACTGCTTAACTATTGGGTTAACAATTTGATATTCATTACAAGTCGAGTTTGGAAATTAAGGGCAGAAATGCTCTCTCACGTAGAGGTGGTGAAAGTGGCCTGCATCAGATAGTTCAAACCCTAAGAGGGAAGTAGTTTATACAATAGTAGAAAAATTCATAGAGATGCAAAGTTAATGTAAAAAATAACATCTTTAAAGCAGGGTAATGAGGCCAAAGCAGGATTTGAATATAAAAGGGGAGTGTTTCTGTATGAGGAAAGATTAGTCTTATCCTCTAACTCCTCATGGATTCTCAAGATGTTGCACAGATTCCATGAGACTCCTTAAGGAGGCCACCAAGTATTACCAAACTTATAATAGGATAACTACTAATATGCTTTGATTTGGTGCGAAGAAGATAGTCCAACAATGTGTGTTGAAGTATGACAATGCCAAAGACAGAAATATCTAGCAAATACTTCAAGGGGATTGCTTCAACCATTGAATATTCCCGAGAAGGTGTGGAAAGAAATCTTTGTAGATTTCATAAAATGTTTAACATGGCCCAACGGTATATACCCAATTTGGTGGTAGATGATATTAGAGGGGTCATTATTGATTCATCTAGATCATATTAGAGGGGTTAGGGAGAATATAGGGGAGAAAAAAGGAGGAGAAAGGGGAAGTCGGGATTTTGGGAATTCTGTTATAGGCAGGGAATGTTCTTCTCCTTGAAGGAGCTTGCTCTGTGGTAGTAGGATCTTTAGCCTACTGTATTTGTTTTTCCATTTTTTGATTAATAATATTGATACAATTTCCCTTGTCTTTCCACAAAAAATTAAATGCAAAGAGACAAACCTTCACTTTCTCATCTCGAATGTGTTCGGCCTTGAGAGAAACTGGTTTTTCCATAGCAACCAAGCAAAAAACCTGAGTTTATAGAAAAATAATAAATGTTGAAAAAAAATGTAGACACTGAAAAAATCGTGAAGTTTGTTAAAGCCTATTAAGATTGGTCTTGCAATCACTGATTACAGGAAGATTCAGGCACTTTCATAAGAATTGCTAAGGTCTGTTTGAAATTCAATTTAATGATTAATGAAAAGAAAAAAAATCAGAGCTTAAATGATTTAATGTTGTTTGTTTAAAGCTTACTAAAAACAAATCAGTGATAAATATTATCCCTTATACACCTTCATCTCTCTCTCAGTGATTTTTCACCTAACTATTATAAAATGCAATGCATAAATATTCAGCACAAAATATCAGTACATTCCACAACAACGTTATTTTGTTTTATAAAACATAACTCTAGTAAGATTAGAAGTTTAGGGGGAAGTGAATTTAAACAATATTGGTGCATTTGATAATTTTGTTTAATCCGCCAAGATAGTAATGTAAAAATATATATAAGATCTTTTTCAGCCTAAAATAAAGGCCGTACCTGCAGCAGATGATTTTGAATTATATCTCGAATAATTCTGCCGAATAAAAATTACGTTAGTGATTTTTTTTTTCCTAATCTCAATAATATAAAACAATATAAAATAAAGCTTAATCATGGACGGATGGTACTTAAAAAGCTAGAAAAGTTTCACTGTCAACATAGTTAACAAAAGTAAAATCGGTATACACACTTGCTTTTTCCAACTAACAATGTGGAGAAATAAGATTGATTTGGTAGGATTTAGAAGGGAGGGTGAGAGATGTTGTAGGTTCAACTCTCCTAGTAACAAAAACTAACAATTAACAATTGCTGATAAGAAAAAAAAAAGATATTACTTCATTTGACAACCTATTATGGCTTTAACTTGTCACTAGGCAGCTTAGTTTAAAAAATAAATGACTTACTACACATACCCATATTGGTCAAAATATCCACCTCGGCCTTCAGTTCCAAAATCTTCTCTGAAAACGATCTGCCACAGAAAAACAGCCTAAAACTCAATTTGAATGTGGCATGCAAATGTTTGGTCATGAAGTAGATGAACTAGGTAATAACAGACAGAATTTAAAAGGGCCACAGAAAAAGATTTGACAGTTACGATGAAGCAAATTAAGAAATACGAATTGTCAAGGAAACTAATAAGGCCTTGTTTGATTTCAATGGTAACTCCCTCACCTGCACATTAGCAATGTTGTCACGGTTCCATTGTGGCACGAATAACCGGTTTGCAAAACGAAGTACTAACTAAATAGAAGTCAAATGAAGAGGGTTTAGGCCGATGAAGCAAACAAAAAGAGAGTCATTAAGTAGTCATTTACTACCATATTCTGCACTAGTTCCTTCCCTAAGTAGTGATCAATACGATAAATCTGGGGTTCTTCAAACAACTCTCCAATCTGGGTACTGAGTTGCTCTGCAGATTCTAGATCCTTACCAAAAGGCTTCTCAACAATAATACGAGTCCACCCACCAAGATCAGCTACAAAATGAAAATAGATGAAATCATCAATAAAAACAATGATGGAAATGAAGATGCAACTTAGGCCAGGTAGAGAAATTAGACGCATTTACTTGGGATGATGGTGTTAGGCAGGAGCTAGCACAAGTTGATAACAAAAGACAGGATTGCAGGTTTATTACAGAGGAGGCTTAAGAAGAAAAACTCAGAATACAATTGTAAGGCAACTTTTACAGTTAAGAGTTAGTTAGCAGAAAGAAGTCCTTTAATAGGAGGAAGCTTAGAAGGAAAAGGGGGACAGTTTTGAGAATCGAGAGACCTGTAACTACAATAATCCAGTGGAAAGGTGTCAGGATCCAAGAATTGAAAAGAGAAAGGAAAGAAATATTTTTTTAATAGAATAAAAGGAACACGAAATAGAAGAGCACTCTCTCTCCTCCAAGGGTTTTCACTTCACAAAGAGCTAATACCCAATCTACAAAATTAACATCCTTTTCTTTTCTCTCCTTCCTCTATTTATATCTAACTAACACTTCAAGTAACTAACTCATTAATATTCTAAATATCTTATTAGAATTCTAGGTATGAGAGAAAACAGAGAAAAGATTAACAGAAAATGAATGGAATTATTATTACACCGAATGAGAAAGAAGACACAAGTTGAACATATATAGGATGAGTTACAAAGGCTGGTTGCATGCGAAGACCATAAGAAAGAGTGCCCTTAAGGTATCTAAGGATTCCTTTAACAGTTGTCCAATGAGTACCCAAAGGACTTGACATGAATTGACAGACTTTGTTGACATCAGAACTATTTCCAGGTCTTGCAAGAGTAGCATGTTGCTAAGCTCCAACGACTGATCTGTAAAGAGTAGGATCAAAAAATAAATAGTTTGCAAGATGAGGCCATACATCATATAGGTTGAGATTCAGTCATCTTTGTTTTATGCAAAAGGTCTTTAATATATTTACTTTGAGTCACCACAACATTCTTGTCAAAAAGATAGTTGATTTCAATACCTAGAAAGTAGGAAAGTTTACCCAGCTGCCTGAGAAAAATTAGAGCGCAACTTCTGAGTGAGTGGCTGAATAAGAGATACAGACGTGCCAGTGAAAATGATATCATGAACATATACCAATAGGTGAACAATATGAGAGTCATATTGATAGGTAAATACTGAAGGATCACATTTACTAGAACGGAAACCAAGCTGAAAAAGAGTTGTGATGAGTTTCTTAAACCATTGTCAAGGTGCTTGTTTTAAGCCATAAATGGCTTTATTATGCTTGCAGACCAAAGATTTATCTGAGGCATCAAATCCGGGAGGTTGGACCATATATACTATTTCTTCAGGAGTGCCATTGAGAAAGGCATCATTAAGATCCAAATAAAACAAATCCTATCCATTTAGTTAAAGCAATAGTAAGAATAGTTAAGACGGTAATAGGTTTGTTAACAGGAGACAAAGTTTCATGAAAATCAAACTCATGAACTTGGTCGAATCACTTGGCAACTAATCTGGCTTTATATTTGTTAACAGTTCCATCAACATTTTCTTTTACCTAAAAACCCATTTATGACTAACTGCTTTCCTGTCAGAGGGTAAAGAAAGCAGATCCCCACTGTCATTATGAGTTAAAGCATTATACTCCTATTTAATCGAAGATAATCAGCAACTGATATTATGCAGCTGAGACCTTCTTTGCAAAGGCAATGACTGAGTTCTGCATGTGTTGGAGGGGAAGGTGGTGGAATATTTTTTGAAGGCACAGATCACTATGCTCTTGATACCATATTGAAAGAATGTTATATTCATAGTGAATCTAATATGTATAATATGATGAGTTAGTAAATTCTGCGCTACAAAATCCTACATACAGATAAGAGAATTATTATTAGGTAGACAAGTAATTGTAACTGACCAATCATGTAGGTTACAACTAAAAACAGAACACTCAGTTGCAACTGACTAGACACTTAAAGCCCTGAGATCTGTTTAGTTGATTCTATCTATCAAACAGACTTCCAAGTTTATTTCAGAATTATTTCCTAGCATAAACACAAAAAATATGACAAAGCCACCAGTAGTTATGCAGTAAATCCGAAATCAAAGCAACGTTTCATCCTCTGGAAGCAGTTATATTTTACAGTATAGACCAACAGCAGTGACTTCAATACAGAACCAGTGTCAACAAGATAAAAAATCACAAAGAAAGAACACAAGAAATCTGCATTTTAGATTTTATTTTTAAAAAAATTGAAGAGCTGAAAGTGACCTCTGAAGTACAGACTGGAGTAGTTATCCGACTGAGAATTACTTCTAGCTGGTCTTGAGCTATGGCATACAAGGTTTGTTACTCTTCCCCAGTTAAGAGTTCTTATTAAAGTTTGCAACCAAATGTTACTAGATTCATATCAAAACAATGGATGCTAAATCTTACATTTGTTCATGCAATAAGTCTTTATCATCTTGCAAACTGATGGGTATACTGTAGGAGGAAGGGCAAGATAGAAAAGCCTTCGGGAAGAACCCTGAGCGCTACTTTTCAAAGATTCATGCTCTGAAATCTCTTTATCCAAATTACAGAAGCCATCCTTTGAATCATAAGAGCCGCTTACATATTTGATCTAATGGGAAGAGAAAGGGGAAAAAGAATGAACGTTTGATCAATCAGATAGTAATTTCAGTGAGTGAATAGCAGAAAATTATAAAATGATTCAAGGCAGCCAACACTAACCAGATGCAAGAACTTAGATACTTCCTCCAACTTCTCAGAGGAAGAATCTTTGCCAGGAACAAGATAGCTGCACATCAAACAACAACCAATTTCCTATCATTTATTGTACCTAGAATCTGCTTAAATAAGGGATGAAAATGACAAATATCATAAGTATAGAACAAGAATAAAAGAAGCAGTAAGCAAACATGTAAGACAACAATCATGGAACAAACTTCAAATTCATATTTAGTTCGGTTTATTTTTGTAAAATAGCCACTTAATTTTGCTATATTAGAGATCTTTTGAGAAATAAGTGATTTTTTTTACCAAAATTAAGTTTTACTAAACATGCTATAAAATTTTAATGTTATATAAAGACGGATCCATGCTCTGTTATTTCACAGGATACTGATGCATTTGAAATAGTGTTATACTTACATAAAAGAAATCATGGTTGTGAAATAGTAGAAAGAAATTGGTTTCCACAATTTGTTTAATTTATGTCTATATATATTAGGAAAGATATACATTGTGCAACTTAAAAAATAAAAAAAAACTCACCCATGTAAGCGGTTTTTCAATTCGTCATCAGTGATTTTTGTCCTTGCATAGCCAAAAATACAAACCTCATTTCGTGGTAGGAATCCCTGCAAAATGCCACCAAAATTTAGAAAAATTGTTGGTTACTTTTAGAGAAGCATACATCAGTTAGAAAATTCTCCTTGTACAAGATGAATTAGTAATAGATATCTGCTTAGGTTATCATGTAGAATAGAATATAGTTTTTTCGGTATCCAACAAGTATTTTCCTTTAGACGTAATCTGTTTCCCACAATCGGGTATTAAATCTTCGACACCTCTCCCAGCAGAGATTCAAACCTTGGTTCCCCATCTTGTGAGAACTAGTCCCTTCTAGTAGATCCAACACCGTTGATCATAGAGGGATTGCTACACAGATCAAACAATGCCAGTGTGTTTTGTAATAAACCAATTTTCTGTACAGGCTATTTAGATTTTATATCAAAATCCTATTAAATGGTTTTAAATAGAGTTTACATACCCAGTCTCAACTTCCAAGTCAATACAAAAGAGGTGTTAGGCCGTTCACATCCAATTAAAATTTTATCAAATCTTAATTTCAGTTAGAATATATGAATATGAAGAAAATTTTTGAACAAATGCTAGATTAGAATTATAACATTCTGATACACATTCCATTAAGGGTGTTTCAGTGGTTCACTAATACTTTAATGATGATCTATATCAAATCCTTTTGTTTTAATAACAAGCCCTGCAGCATGAGTGGTCATGCAAGTTCATTGGTAAAGGTGGGATAATGTGTTGTGTAGTGTTTATCAGTGTAGGTGCTGATTTTATAGCTACTGGTTGTATTTAATAGGTGCAGGGGATTGGATGGTTTAGTGTTGGATCAGGTCTTGTACATGGCAGCTTTAGGAGAAGCTTAGGTTTAATGAGAATCCATCAAATTTTCTATTTGTTTAGTATGTCATTGTCATGTACTCAACCTCTCTAATACAATTATTTTAGTCTTTCAAAAAAGTAGGCATTAAATAACTGGTCCAGAAAGGTTATTCTTTATTCCTTTTTTTAACACACAAATCTTAGGTTATCAAACCTGCTCATATAGGTGGAAAAGTGCTGGAAACGTCTTTTTCTTTGCAAGATCACCAGAAGCACCAAGTATAACAATGGAGAGTGACCCTGTCTCATGCGCATTTTCTGAATCCCTTGATGAAGGGGATTCAGTTTTTGAACTTTGCCTTGTTTCAACATGCCATTCACTTGACTTCATCCTCTATCAGCAGCACCAAACAAATATAACCTTCTGTCTGGCATCAAACAAACAAGTTGAAATTAACCAATATCCTTCAATGATGTTAATCACAGAAACCGTATTGGAAAACAGTTCATAAATTTAAAGCTTCAATTCCTACAAGACCAGCTCCTTTAACTTAAACACCTAACTTTCAAAGGTAAACTAAGTTTAGTTTAGTGTCTGATAAAATAAAAAGTGGATCCAAAATTCCAAATACCAAACCAAACACATACTAGTCACTCATGAAAACGATCACCCATTCATAAAACGTGATATGTGTAACAACAAATCATGAACATGATGGAATATCATAGTTAATTTTTTCATCCGATGTCAAATATTGCTAACTTTATCCTTTTAGAATCGAAATTCATTCTCACGATCAAACAATTCAAAACACTGTACCGCGAGCAGTATCTGGTCGAGTGGGTAATTTCCCAAACCAAAACAAAAAAATACCATTCCACACACTGATATTGGTAAAACAGATAATTAAGATTCAATCTCAATAACAAACAAAAAGGAAAAGAAATCAAATACCGTATAAACATGAAGCTTGTAAAATTTAAATCACGCTACTCATAAATAATGCTTAGCAGTCAAGAAATGTACATAAGGTAATGCAAATTACGTAGCTCACACAGAAGTAGCAGTGTTGATTGATCTTTTAAGGATTGAAAGTGCAATAGTAGCGACTTTATCGTTCAACGAATTTCCCCAGGTGAATCAATCGTGAACTATCACAATCATTGGCAACGAACTGTGTTCCTCAAGTGGCAACGTGGCAACTGCGATTTCACATTCTCCTCCATCTTCTCCTATTTACTTTCATATCCTTGATCTTATGAGTAATTATAAACTAAAACTTTATCTTTTGCACTGCAATCCTCTTTCAAAAACAATAAAAAAAAAACTGCAATAAAATTATAAATTTTATATCAGCAGCACTCCTAATAACACTTTTACCATGAAGGATGTCTCTTTATGATAAAATTACAGTTTCGGGTCAACAAAAGTAACAAAACACATATATACCTAATCCTCATTTTATGTTCTTTAAATGTATAAATCTATGACCAATATACAAATTTCACATCCTTGTATCACTTTTAATTGTATTTTAAAATGATTACATTTTGTATCTCTGTAACTATTCTGATACAAACAAAGTAAAGAGAAATAGAAGAAATAAACTATTTATCCAAAATACTACTATAATTTATTTTTGCAATTTTTCATTATAATTATATTTTTTCTTGTTTAGTAAAATTTTATACATTAAAATCATAAATTATGAATATATATATATA
>Ga0214542_1001253_pt1 | contig 51558 bp, 46 predicted proteins | sample CNSS1metaG_FD_160096 | JGI IMG/M metagenome (GOLD analysis project Ga0214542, IMG submission 160096) | Root nodule microbial communities from cowpea collected in UCLA plant growth center, Los Angeles, California, USA - CNSS1 | ecosystem: Host-associated > Plants > Roots > Nodule | place: USA... | reverse complement strand
GTAACTTTGAATATTTCAAATCCACACTATTAATGACCAAAAATAAATTCCAGCTGCATTAACAAACGTTAGAATATCCAATAATATTTTATGCAACTAAAATCAATTTTTACGCCACTTTTACCAATCTTACTCAATAAATCCAATAATCACAAATCCTAATTAAATCAATCTTTAAGCACAGAAAATTCAATTAAATCCTCAAATTTAAATATTAAATGAGGACAAAAATTTGAACTCATCAATTATAAAAATGAAACATCAAATGTCCATTTAATTAATATAAAAATAAAAAAATTGAAAAAAAAACTTCAAAAAGAAGTGTTATATTTATCCACTTTTATCTCTAATATATAAAACACGAGAAACCAACTAAAGGATATACAACATCATGCATACATACACTCTTATATATATATATATATATATATATATATGTGTGTGTGTGTGTGTGTGTACCACACCTAGCCAACTCGACCAAGTAGTAATAAAACGATACGTATATGCCAAAGCAATCAAGTAGTCAGCCTAAGCCGAGTTGGCCTAAGTCTTACTAGACTAAACCGGTAACCTGAACGTCCAGAGAAACAACCTGCACAAGGAAACACATAACCAACATAAACTGCCAAGGAAAGTAGTCGGCCTAGGTCGACTACTCCAATATACTTAGTAAAACTAAGGTCCCCCCTAGTGTTCAGTGAGTCCTTTTAAGGGCCTGGGCTAGGGCCCAAGCCTACTTACAGCCCAAACTGAAGCCCAAGCCAGGGCCCAGCCCTTGGCATAACCAAACATGATTAATACTTTATAAATACACGTGGACCCCAGTAATTTAAGGTATGCATTCATTACTCCATTAATCACAGATTTGACCTTCTGAGAGCTTTGACTTACTTGAGCTTCGGAGTCCCTTCTACAGGTAACCCTCCTAGGTCCAAGCCGACATGTATCAACCGGGACGAGGCCAACTGAGGAGATAGCGGACTACATGGGTAAGGTGACGCTTGTGCCTAACTTATCTTGTTTGTTCTCTGTAGGAACAATTGGCGCCCACCGTGGGGCTCGAGACGAACACCTTTAGTACCCGTTTTTCTCCAAAGATGGTTTCCACCCGCAGCAGAGCTGGAGTGAACAAGCAAGCGGATGCTGGTCCCTTAGGACCTACTGGCATCACCCCTGACCTAGCCGTCATCCTGGACGGCTAGGCGAAGATGCAACAAGAACTAGCAGATCTGAAGAAACACAGCGCTGATGAGATGGAGGCGCTGCGGCAAGAAAACTTTCGCCTTAGGCGAAAGATCGAGGCTGATCCCACACTGAAGGGAAAGGCCAAGGAGGCGTCTGAGGCTGCAAGGTCCCCGGCCTTCCAGCCCACAGAAGAGGAAAGCGAATACAACCCCACCCCTCACACCTTCACCACCACCCAACAAACACCCATTTCCTCTACCCATCCCACTCAATTCCCATCCACTCACCTAGGGCATACTACAGCCCCAACCCCTGCTGTTACCCTCCCCACCACCCAGATCCCCTACAACATACCCACCACCCTACACACTACACATGTACCACCCTACAACCCACATTACCTTCCAGCAACCCACATCCCCCCTCACAACCTTACCTCCACCTTCCCTACTATGATCAACCATCCCATCCCACCTCATCTGCTCCCTCCCCACCAGCCCAGACGTCATCATCCCTTCACTGACTTTATCGCCAACACCCCCCTTCCTGCCCAGTGGGAACCCTTCACGCTGGACCGCTACACCGTCGAAACCGACCCCAATGAACACCTCAAAGTATACATCACCCATGTCGCCCTATACACGTCCCAAGACGCAGTCTTCTGCAAAGCCTTCCCCACCACCCTCAAGGGCCCTGCTCTGGAATGGTTCACCACCCTTCCGTCTTACTCTATCGACAACTTCAACGTTCTTTCACACATGTTCTCCAGCCATTTCGCTGGCAGCCGTCCACACCAAACTACCACAATCTCCCTCCTGGGCATTAGATGGGAACAAGGCAAACCACTTAGAGCGTTCATAGATCGCTTCAGTAAGGCAACTCTTCGCACCCCACACCTCAACCAAGAGATGATCCTCCAATGCATGGCACTTACCCTATAACCCAGCCCATTCGCCAACAACGTCTACCTCCACCCACCTGCCTCTATGCACAAACTTAAATTACGTGCAGCCGACTATGTCCACATGGAGGAGATGCAGACCCTCCATACCAAATTCTGCAATGACTATGCAGCTACCACCGCCAACCCTACCCCGCAACCTCCCCGCCCTTATACCCGCCTACGTAAGCCCCGCCAACCCCGTTTCACCAGATATGCCCCTCTTACCGTAGCTCGCTCCCGCATCCTCGATGAGGCCCTACAAGTTGACCTCATCCCTCCACCATGCAAGACAACCACACCTCCTAATGCTGATATGACCAAATATTGCCGCTACCATCGCAACTATGGCCACACCACAGAAGACTACAAAGCACTTCAGGATAAGATAGAAGAATTGGTCTATGCTGGTCACTTTTGCCGCTTCATCCGTAGAGATGATCATTCCTCTCGATCCCACCACCCCCTCGCTCCGACCACAGACGCCCAGCCCAACCCGCTAACCAGGCACCCGAACCAGCCCGCACCGACATCACCCCCGCCGACCCTCCCCTACGTGGCACCATCAACACCATCTCTGGTGGCTTCGCTAGTGGAGGATCCACCTCTTCTACCAGAAAGAAACACCTCCACCATATCCAATCCATCAATCATATCACTCATTCCCACCATAAACGTCGTATGTCTCCCATCATCTTCACAGATGATGACTTTCATGGCCTTGACCATCAATCATATCACCCATTCCCACCACAGACGTTGTATGCCTCCCATCATTTTCACAGATGACGACTTTCATGGCCTTGACCATCAACAAGATGACCCCATGGTCATCATTGTTGAAATCGAAAACTACGCCGTTAAGAAAGTCCTCGTCGACCAGGGCAGCTCCGTTGACATCCTCTACTGGGCCACCTACCAAAAACTCCAACTACTGGACACTGCTATGGTCCCATATGACGAACCAATCTATGGCTCTTCTGACGAACAGGTATCCACCCGCGGCTACATCGACCTTCACACCGTGTTTCGCGAAAGAACCCAAACCAAAACCATTCCAATTCGCTTCCTTATTGTCGACGCGCCAACATCCTACAATGTCCTCCTGGGTTGTCCTTCCCTCAACACCCTTGACGCTGTTGTCTCCACCCCCCACTTGGCCATGAAGTTCCCTTCTCCTTCCGGTGACATCCTCACCATCCACTACGACCAGCCTGCGCCCACAACTCCCAATTCAACAAACCAACCATATTGAGCGACCACCTGGCTCTGGCATCGCCCTATCAGGCGAAGATCTAGACCCCAGAGTAGGTCGGGATGTTCGTCTCGAACCAGTTGAGGAAACCTCCCCTCTTGAGCTTCCCAATGGCTACTCCATCAACCTAGGCACCGGTTTGAACTTTGACGAGCGTGCCATCATCACACCCATCCTCATCAACAACACAGACCTTTTCGCCTAGTCAGCCGCTGACCTACCTGGGGTGGACCCTCTAGTAGCATCCCACAAACTATCCATCTACAAAGAAGCCCGCTACGTCTCCCAGAAGAAACGCAAACTTGGCGAAGAACGTCGGCTAGCGGCTAAGGTTAAGGCCGACAAGTTACTAAATGCAGGATTCATAGAAGAAGCTCAGTGCACCACTTGGCTTTCTAACGTAGTCTTGGTGAAGAAAGCCAATGGCAAATGGCAGATGTGTGTAGACTACACGGATCTGAACAAGGCCTGCCCCTCGCGATGCCTACCCTTTACCCAATATCGACCGACTTGTTGACGGCGCGGTAGGGAATAAAGTGCTCAGCTTTTTGGATGCATATTCTGGGTACAACCAAATCCCCATGGTCGCATCTGACATGAACAAGACCGCCTTCATCACGGACGATGCCAACTACTTCTATAGATTTATGCCCTTCGGTCTTAAGAACGCTGGAGCAACCTACCAATGACTAATGGACAAGGTTTTCAATCATCTAATGGGACAATGTGTTGAAGTCTATGATGACGACATGGTTGTCAAGTCTCCAAGCCACCACCAACATGCCAAGGACCTCTCGGCGGTCTTCTCCGCTCTACGCCAATACAACCTTCGCCTCAACCCTAACAAGTGTGTATTCGGCGTCGACCGAGGTAAATTTCTTGGGTTTATGTTAATCCAACGCGGCATAGAAGTCAATCCCGAAAAATGCAAGGCCATTATCGAGATGCGCAATCCCATTACCATTAAAGAGGTCCAACGCCTCATAGGCCGCCTCACAGCCATTTCCCGCTTCCTACCCAAACTGGCTGAACAAACCCAACCCATAGTCCAACTTCTAAAGAAATCCACCTAGTTCACGTGGACTGACGATTGTGAACAAATCTTTCAAAAACTGAAAACCACCCTCACCTCACCACCTATCCTCCACAAGTCGGACATTCGCCAACCTTCCTCGTATACATCACAGTCACCGACCACACCGTCAACGCCACGCTCGTCCAAGAAATAGAAGGCATGCAGCATCCTGTCTACTTCGTTAGCAGAACACTGCAAGATCCTGAAACCAGATATCAAATGGTGGAGAAATTGGCCTTATTTTTAGTCCACGCAGCTCGCCGCCTACGCCCATATTTCCAAAACCACAGCATCACCGTCAAAACCGACTACCCAATCCAAAAAATTTTGCAAAAACCAGATCTAGCTGGACGGATGTCATCCTAGACCGTCGAGCTGTCGGAATTCAACATCCTACACACCCACAGAGGACCAGTGGACACTTCATGTAGATGGTTCCTCAAATCCATAAGGTGTTGGTGTTGGCATTGTGTTAGAAGGACCCAACAACATCCTCATCGAAAAATCCCTTCACTTTGCCTTCAAAACGTCAAACAACCAGGCCGAATACGAAGCTATCCTCGCCGGCCTTTCCCTTGCCCGTGAAGTAGGTGTCAGGACGCTAACATGCAAAACCGACTCCAAGCTTACTGTAGGGCACCTAAATGACGAGTTCCAGATTAAAGACCCCATCCTTCTACAATATTACCATCTGGTCCGAACAGTCATTCAATCCGCCTTTGAACGAGTCTGCATCGAACACATCCCAAGGACCGACAACATCAGAGTCGACGTCCTCTCCAAATTAGCCAGCACCAAATTAAAAAGCCGCCACCGATCCCTGTTGCAGCAAACACTATCTACACCCTCCATCACACAAACTTGTCAAAACCTAACCCACGCACCAACTGACAACACAACCCTTCCCCAAAGCCATAACTGGACCACCCCCTATATCCCATACCTAAAAACTGGCAACCCCCCACAAGATGCGGACAAAACTTGGCTGGCTAAGGCCGCCAGGTATACCATGATAGGCGATGACCTTTACAAACGCGGGTACAACCAATCTCTCCTCAAATGTGTCACGGCAGATCAAGCACAGTATATTATTAAAGAGCTACACGAAGGCATTTGCGGCTACCATTCCGGCACACGTACCATGGCTACTAGAGTCCTTAGAGCCGGGTACTTCTGGCCGATTATAGAAGCAGACTGTCAGGACTATGTCAGAAAGTGCAAACCATGCCAAAAACATGGCAACCTCATCCACCAGAAGCAGGAACAACTCCATCACATACTATCCCCATGGCCCTTCGCAAAATGGGGAATGGATATTCTTGGCCCCTTCTCACCCGGCAAGGGGCAAGTGAAATTTCTGGTTGTAGCCGTCGACTACTTCACCAAATGGATAGAAGCCAAGCCACTAACCACTATCACGGTCCAGCAAGTTCAGTAGTTTATTTGGAAGGATATTATATGCAGATATGGCGTCCCACACACCATCATCACCGACAATGGCCGACAATTTATAGATAAGGAGCTAGTCAAATTCTACACTAGCCTAGGCATCAAACACATCACAAGTTCTGTAGAACACCCATAAACTAATGGACAAGCAGAGGCGGCCAACAAGGTTATCCTAGTGGAACTACGCAAGAGATTAGATAGCGCCAAAGGCCGATGGCCTGAAGAGTTAGTAGAACTGCTATGGGCTTACAGGTGCACCCCTCAATCATCAACAAATGAATCCCCTTTCAGCCTAGTTTATGGTGCAGATGCCATGATACCGGTTGAAATTGGCGAACCATCCCTGCGCTGAGAACTATACGACCCAACCCACAACCATCAAAACATGGCCACTCATCTTGACCTCCTACCCGAACTCAGAGAAAAAGACCAGATACGTAATTTAGCTGTCAAACGAAGAGCTGCCAGAAAGTATAACGCAAACCTATGTCCACGATCGTTTGCAATCAGGGACTTAGTATGGAGAATGGCCAGTAGTGAAAGAAAGAAGGATGGCAAATTCTCCACCAACTGGGACGGCCCATACCGCATACGTGAAGATGCAGGAGGAGGAGCTTATCGCCTTAAACATTTATCTAGGCAAGAGATACCTAACACTTAGAACGTGTCCCACCTCAAATTCTATTTCAGTTAAATGTATATTGCATTAAGCCGAATACTTGTAACCTTGGGTGTACTCTTTTTCCTCACCTGGTCTTTTTTCCCTAAGGAGGGTTTTGGCCAGGGAGGTTTTAACGAGGCACCCCATATTCAATAAATAAAACGAAGGGTTCTCAACTATACAACTTTCCTATGTTTTTACTCTCATCTTCGCTTAAGTTCCTCACCCTTACCACAAGTAAGCGGCCTGGGTCGAACACCCTTAACTTGTGTTTAGTTCTCTTAAGTTCCCCACCCTTACCACAAGTAAGCGGCCTGGGTCGAACACCCTTAACTTGTGTTTAGTTCACTTAAGTTCCCCACCCTTACCATAAGTAAGCAGCCCGGGTCGAACACCCTTAACTTATGTTTAGTTCGCTTAAGTTCCCCACCCTTAACACAAGTAAGCGGCCTGGGTCGAACACCCTTAACATACAATCGAACGCGCCATACATACACCACAAATCATCAAAATCCATCATTCACAATAACATACAGAACATTAATCACATTAAACATAAATGCAAAAGTGTACCAATGTAACGCAATGTACCAACTATTACAAACATAGGCTCAAATAATATTTTCCAATCAATAAAAATTGAGGTCCTATTCTACTGCATCAGGGGCCATCTCCTCGGCATCACCCGCTTCCTTCACCTCTTCAGTCGCCTTCTCCTCCGCCTCATCACCTGCACTGCTTTCATCTTCCTTGACAAGCCTCCCATCAATAACATCCTTGTTCAGATCAAACTTTGAGTCCGTAATATCAACCTCCTGGTGGAGAAAGGCTGCTTGACGTAGTCCCTTCTCAAAGTTGTTGATGTGCTCTCGTATAATACAATTCTTCAAGTCGTCAAGCTCACCTACAACACCTTCATACTTGTCTTTCAGTTCATCATAGTCTTCCTCCAACTCCCTTATTCTCTTGTTCAATTTTCCCTCTGAATCCAAACAGCGAACCCTCCACGTTGCCAACCTCCTTCTCTCTTCCTCCCAACCCTCCCTCTCCTTCTTCCACGCAGCCCTCTCTTCCTCAAACTTGTCGACTTTTTCCTACAACTCTTCTACCTTTTCCTGACCTCCCTCATTCACCTCCCGCCGATATAAAGACCCCACGCGGCGACTTAATATCAAGGCTTTGCTCCCAAATTCCACCATTGTCCTCACGATATGATCCGCCTCCATACCATTAATAGAGTTTATAATGGTATCTGGGAGGTTGATTGTGATATCCTTCCTCACAGATGTTTCCGACAACTCAATCAAGCCAGACTTCGGACCCTTCACCCCACTAGCCGACCTTGCCCCACTGGCCGACCCCGCCCCGAGTAGGGCCGCCCTCACTTTCTTCACATCCTTCCCCTTGTCCGGGCGAGGCAGCGAGGCGGCAACTCGGCCTTCCTCTTCATTCCGCCATGCACATGTACTTCAACCACGGACTCTTGCAAGTTGGGAACATCAGTCTTCCCAGCTGCCTTAGCCTTAGCGGCCATCTCCTTCCTCAACGACTGGAATAGCGCCAAGTTCTTCTTCCCCGATTGTGCCATGTGCCCTACAATAGCATATCAAACCCCGGTTAAAACAACTTAGAATCAATAACACAGTTTAAGTAACAAACAGATACCTTCAATATCTATAATCGGATGCACCGAATTATAAACTCGAACTAGGCCCTTAGTGGGCAACTTATCAACAAACTTCATCAAAGTCTCCACCACCTCCTTATCCCCCGCTAACAACTCATCAATCCCCATATCCTTGTACCGAGAAGGGGTGCCCGTCCAGCTAAATGGGAACTTTGTACTCCCATCTGTGTTCAAGAAATAGGGCTTGCCCTCTTCCTTCACCACAACTTTGAAGTATCCATCCTTGAAGTGCTTGAAAGACTGGGAAAATGCATCCAATCTACTGATGTTGGGATGACTTATCAGAGACAACCAAGTTATCGGTTGGCGGGGTCTAGTGTCATAGAAATACAGGAAAGCATAAGGCGAAGGCTCCAAATATAGAGATTGGCATAAAATGCGAAAGGCTTGCATGTAAGCCCAACTGTTTGGGTGCAACTGCGCAGGTGCCACGTCCAACGCGCGCAACACACCCATAGTGAAATCATCTAACAGCAGCCGCACATGTAGCTGAGAAAAGTGACACATGTACATGTAGAAGAACTTATTTGTTGCCCCCTCTTGCCCGTGACACACACGGTCGATGGCGCTAACCCTCTCCAGGGAAACGATACTCCCGCTTACACCCTTTGCGATGACAAACGTACAGTTCAGCCAAGAGTTCAGAAGGCGAGACCACCAGAATAAGGATGATTGATTACGGACATCAACAGCTACCCACCCGTAATCGCCCTTGGCCGGCTAGTTACTCTCGGCCAACTCCACTGGGGGGGATCTTCCTGGACCTCCCTCACCGTTTCCATAGGGATTCCACTTACATTACCTCTAGAACCGGTACACTCCTCGTCAACTTGCCTACCTCTACTCCTCCCCGACTCTACACTCTCACTCCTAGACGTAGATAACGACACACTATCACTACTAGACATACCTTTACTCGTGTTTCTGGAAAGATGTCGACTGGAATTGGGAACTAGTCGGATAAGAAAACGCACACAAGATCTCTGAATAGGAAATTCTCGCAAATGAACCAGTAAACCCTTACTTGTTTTGAAATCCATATTTATAGGCCAGAATTCCAAACGGCAAAAACCCCTTCCCGCCAAAACAACAACCCATACAAATCGACACAATCATTACAAGAGACATAACTCTTAAAAACGACGGCGCCAAAAACCCCCTGATTTGACCCCTGACACCCTTTCACCTACCATTAACCTTTCATCACCTTTAGCCTTAACACTGTTCATCACACTTAAAGGCTGGGGGACTGGTGTACCACACCCAGCTGATCCCGTTAACGTACCAACATATATCACCCTTGACCGACACCTATATCGGCCAAGGCTGGGGGACTGGTGTACCACACCTAGCCAACTCGACCAAGTAGTAATAAAACAATACGTATATGCCAAAGCAGTCAAGTAGTCAGCCTAAGCTAAATTGGCCTAAGCCTTACCAGACTAAACCGGTAACCTAAACGTCCAGAGAAACAACCTGTACAAGGCAACACATAACCAACATAAATCGTCAAGGAAAGTAGTCGGCCTAGGCCGACTACTCCAATATATTTAGTAAAACTAAAGGGAGATAGCGGACTACATGGATAAGGTGACGTTTGTGCCTAACTTATCTTGTTTGTTCTCTGCAGGAACAAAATATATATATATATATATATATATATATATATATATATATATATATATATATATATATATTCACAAATTATACTCCCATTCAAAGATTATTAATGACAATCTTAACTTTTTTTCTATGATTCGATGTCCGATCCCTCAATTTATAGAAAGACAGGTGGTCGTTACTTTTTACTTCCTCTCGCTACTCAAACTAATATCTTAATATTATTATTATTATGTAAAGGAGATGTGAATAAACAAAACTCCTCGTTTCTCCTTGTACAAAACTCCTAATTTCTCCTTGTATAATACAAAGACACACACATGTATTATATGTATAAATATATGTTTATAATGTATAATGATGTAGATGTTATGATGTAAAAATATATATAAATATGAATATAATTTTATCTTTTTTTTTTGTCATAGTATATTGTAGAAAATAAACAAACATAAAATCAAGTTTTAGAAAATTTTTAATTTTTAATTAACTAAAATATAACTCAATTAAATAACTCGATAAAATTAGAGAAAGATATTCTAATAAGTTTCAAGTATCAAACCACACACAATAATATCTTCCTTTAAAAAACCATTCAAGAGAAAGAGAACAAAAAAAAATACTAAATTCTGATTATGTAATAAATTACTTATTCAAATGAAAAATGTAACTAATTCAAATAATTTTGAATCTAGTACCTCCTTAAAAGTTAAATCTCAATTTTAAAGAAATGAGAATTAATAAAATAAAAAATTGATGCATACAACGTTATATTGTCTATATTTTAAAAAAGTTCTCTATTAAAATGTATATAAAAAAGAGAATTAAAAAGCGTAAATGTTAATTATAAAAAACGATAAATTGATATGAATACTTATAATGAAAACCAATTAAAATAATTATAGAAAATTTCTAAATCTTATAAGACAATACTGAATTAATTCCATGTGTTTAAAACATTATATATATATATATATATATATATATATATATATATATATAATTGATTAAATTATAACACTAGTTGGTATCTAATTTTAAAAATAAAACATTTTTATGCTACCTAATATTTTTCTCGTAATAAATGAAATTTGTTAAATAAATGACAAAAAGATTAAGAATTGAACCTGACGTGAATCGAACACGCAACCTTCTGATCTGGAGTCAGACGCGCTACCATTGCGCCACAGATCCAATTATTCTAATTTAATTTGTTGTTATTAATCATTCATTAAGACAAAGGCACGCCACAGATCCAATCATTCATTATTCTAAAATTATTGTTATTAATCATTACAAATCTCAGCCATTGAAATTTTTTTAACAGAAAAAATGAATAAATTAAATTAGAACTGGGTTAGAAAGAAAATTACAAAGGCACGGGACTTTTAAAAAATATAATATATTTATTAAATCAATGTGTGTTTATAAAATATATAATTACAATTTAATATAAATATTTTATTTTATAAAATTAAACAATTTTGTCTGGTGTTTTATTTTCATGTCATGTTTTTGTATGATGTTTATTTTTTATTATTTTCATGAGTTGCTTTCTTTTATTTCTTTTGTCTACTTTCATCTAATTAGAAGTTTCAAAGTGAATCAACCCGACTCACATGGATTGACTCACTAGAGCTGAGCTAAAAAAGAGTCAAGTAAACCCGACTTATTTTTCTGTGAATAAAAAATTTTGCAACTAGAGTTGTCAAAACGAGTAACCCGGTCCAACCCACCACAGGTTGACCACTTAGTGAGTCAACCCAAGCCAATTCTACCCAACTCACTTATTAGTGAGTCCAAAAAAATTGAACCTGATCCAACACATTATAGGTTGGTGGGTTAAAGGTAGGGATGGCAACGGGACGGGACGGGGACGGGTTTCGCTATCCCATACTCATCCCTGTAAAAAAAATTCATCCCCATCCCCATACTCAAACCCAACGGGTATCAAAGTTTTATCACATCCTCATCCCTGTCGGGTAACGGGTATAATCTTGTACCCATACACGTACCCATTTCCTTACTACTTTAATATAAATTTTAATTAATTTTTATAATAATAAAAAATTAGGATAAAGGAAACATAATATTATCAAATATTCAATATTAGGATGATGATTGTTTCTTCGATATCAAATACTTTGAAATAAATTATATTTTTTTATATTTTAGATTAAAATACCAAATGAAATTTCATGAGAACTAAAACATTTATTAAATTTGCAAACTACAAACATTAATGAAACCTAGTTGATAAAATTTAAAAATATTTTTAAAAAAAATTAAAGGGAAACAATATTCAAATTAAAATTTTAAATGTTTGTTTACTTCAATTTTTTAAATTCTAATGGATCTCTTTTTTTATACACTAATAAAAATGATAATACATCACTTAATCAAAATGACGCAAAAAATAAATAATAAACATAATAATAAAATTTTAACATGGATATTGTATCTTTTGAACTCCAATATATGTTTGATGATGATAAAAAAATATTCATGACAATTACATTAAATTTTGATATTATAGTAAATAAAAGTTATTTATACAATTATAGTGAAAAATTACAGTATAATTGATATAATGAGTTAGAAAATAAAAAATAATTGGATAAAATATATTGAAATAGTATTCTACGTGATGAAAATAAACAACAAATAAAAATATTAAAAAATTAACAAATGTATGTCTTAGAAACAATTTGAGAAACTATTGAAAGAAATCACATAAAGGAAAACGAATGTATAATTAAGGATATGATAAGATGAAAAATACCTTAGACATCTAAGAACACTTTTCAAACATCAACATATATACTCAATGGTTGAGGAATAATAGTTTTAGCGAAACAAAAAGGTTCTTCAAATGAAACAAAAATTAATAAAAATAAGTAAAGAATTTTTTTATATTACCTAGTAAATGAAAGGTTTATGCTATTAAACATTTAAATTCAGAGTACTAAACATATTCATGTGAAAAGAAAACATTAAAAAAAATAGAAATATTCAAATATGAGACATAAAAAAATTTAATTAGCATACATCATTTTAACATAATTACATAAATGTTATGATAAGATGAAAAATATATTGGAGATGTGAATGAGTTTCATGACAAACTAAATAACTAGAAGAAATAAAAAATTGAATATATATATATATATATATATATATATATATATATATATATGTTTATTTAATTATTTGTGAATATTTTAATAATTTAAATGATGATGAAGATATGGCGGGGACGGGTATTATGGCGGGGATATGTACATCCCCATAACCATCCCCATACCCAATTAAAAAAGTCGGGGATTCCCCATACCCATACCCATACCCATACCCAGTCAATGCGGAGATTCCCCGTCAAAACGGGAACGGGTTCGGGCAATACCCATGGGGACAAGTTTATTTGCCATCTCTAGTTAAAGGGGATGGCTCACTAGCTACTTTAATTAAAAAAAATACATTTTTTTCTTCAGTCTCAAAAAAACTAAATTATAATTATGATTAAAATTTAAATAAACTTCAATAGAATCCAAATGCAATCCAAAAGGATGTTAAACTCCAAATACAAACCAAAATCACAAAAATACAAATTATCAATGTATTGATTAAAAAACAACCTAACTCGACCCAAATGCAAAGCCAATATAATAAAAAACACTTTTGTGACTCTTTATTTTTGGGTTGGTGTGCAATCCAGCTCACTAGGGTTCAATCCGGGTGAGTCGGGTTCTAGGTGGGTCAGGTCAAAAATTAATCTATAATGAAATTTGTAAAAAAATTTCAACTCAACCTGACTCGAACCCATGATGGGCTGGGTTGGCTCACAGGTTCCAACCCTTTTTGGCAGCTCTACTTGCAATATGACTCGACCTATCACGAATTGATGGGTTGACTCACTTACAAATATTTTACTTTTAGTTATTTCCTCCTTAAGTTAAGGATATGTTCCTTTTTATTTTAATTTTCGTAAAAAATTATAAAGTTGTTACACATGGAAAATGTTGTCTTTTTGTGCTCCTTGGATTGTTATTACTATAGAAAACAAGTCTTTAAAACTTCAAAACATACATACACACATCTCTCTATATATGTGTGTAAAATTAAAAAATATATTAAGTTTAACAAATAAAATAATATACAACTTATGTTTTTCAATACACATACAGTAAAATATTCTACGTAGATTTTTGTGTCCTTCTTATACTTATAATGTTATTAGTTGATGTCTTAACATATTGTCATTATAATCGCAAACACATAATGTATATAAACAAAGGATAAACTAGTGTTGTTTAACCCAAAATATAAAATACATGTTTTTTTATTATAAAAAATAGTGAATATTGAATTATACTATGTGTTTCTAATTCATTATTTATCTAATACATATAATTACAAGTACATTTTTCACCCATATATCTACTTTTACTTTAGAACCCCAAAAATAAAATAAACTCAATTCAGCTCATGACTCGATGACTTGTATAATAGCAAGTATTGAGCACATATATTAAAGGATAAGTGTTTTTCTTCTGACTAGTTTTTACTTGAACAAACATTGTTCAATAAGTGTACTTCGCCTTACATATGTATAACTGGAGCATTTCATGGTACATGTCAAACTCCTAAAGACCTATTCTTCATTCTTTTAAAAGGATCTCACAACATTATAACAATATTAAAATTTTTTAAACAATGTACTGAAAGATACTCCACGCAAACAACTTTTTTAAGAGTTAAACTCAATTCAATTCGAGACTCAATGACTTGTAAATAACAAGTATTGGACACATCTACCACATACTAACATATTGTTATATAGTAATTTAATTGACTCTTTTATCTAGTTTTGATTAAGTACTTAAACAACATGTAAAACATAAAAATAATAAAGAAAACCATAAAAATGTAAACTTTTTCCCAAGTAGAGAAGCAATACAAAGTTCAAACCCTAAATAAAGTTTACACCCCCTTCTCACACATACTAGTTATCACAAGACAAAATTAAAACCGTGAGATTTTATGTTTTTTATGAACGATGAATGCTTAATATCACACTTAACACGTTATGTACTATGAGAAAGACGAAAAAATGCTGCTGAAAAAACATGTTTAGTACTAATAAATTTTAGAGAATTTCAAAGGACACATTTTAAGAAAATAAACTTTAGTATTCATATTTTACAAGAAACAAAGCTTAAAGTTAATAAAAATTGATAAATGTTTTAACATATATATATATATATATATATATATATATATATATATATATATATATATATATATATATATATATAAAATATAAAGCTAATAAAGAATTATATATGCAGTGTATATCCTAAATCCTGATTGTAAAAATAAATAGGATAAATTGATATGAATAATTAAAATAGTTATAAAAGATTTCTAAATCGTATAAAACATTACTGAATTAATTTCATGTTTAAAAAAGTGAAAACATGTAATTGATTAAATAATAACTCTATCTAGTTGTATGCTATTTAGTTTTTTAACGTAATTAACGGAAAATGGTATATAAGTGACAAAATATTTAAAAATTGAACCTGACGTGAATCGAACACGCAACCTTCTGATCTGGAGTCAGACGCGCTACCATTGCGCCACAGATCCAATTATGCTGATAAAACTGATTATTATTTATATTTTATGAAAACAAATACTGTAATTTTACACAGTCATTTGTTTTTTCTTTACCTAAACCGGAATTTCCCATTTGCATCAAATTTAAAAGAAAAAAAAACTAAGTTAGGAGATATATAGAAGATCCCTATTAAATGGGACAGTTTATATAAAATAATAATTATCATTATCAAATAATATATATATATATATACATACATACATATATATATATATATATATATATATATATATATATATATATATATATATATATTAATATATAAATTTGGGAGGTGAACAAAAATATAAAATGTTAATATATTTAATTAAAAAAAAAACTTGAAGATGATCACCTTACTACGCAGCATTGATATCTTGGTGTAAGTAAGAGACAAAGACGAACAAAAATCTGTATGTAGCTGGTCAAATGTCGGAGGGTGGTGCCAAAAGAAGTGAGGGGGAGCAAAAGAGAAACTATAAGAATCCTTATGAAGTGTTTTGTGAGGTATATGGAGGAGGGAGGGAAATAAATGCATAAACATGTTCCAACATAGGGAAAGTTGGAGAGACACATTTCTTTATCTATTATTATTATTATTATTATTATTATTATTATTATTATTATTATTATTATTATTTTTAGGTCATTTGTTTTATTAGTTATTCAGGCGTTCCATATCTTGATAAGCTTTTATTGCTATTAGGGATGGCAACGGACGGGGTGAGCACTTGTTTCACTATCCATATCCATTTAAGTACAAAAATTCATTTTCATCCCCATAGACAAATTTAACGGGTATCAAACTTTTGTTTTATCCCCATCTCTAGTGGATAATAGGTATAATCTCGTACCCATACCTATATACATTTTCTTACTACTTCAATATTAATTTTAATTAATTTTTATAAAATAATAAAAAATTATGGTAAAGAAAACATAATATTATCAAATATTCAATATTAGAAGGATGATTGTTTCTTCGATATCAAATATTTTAAAATAAATTATAATTGTTAGATTATAATACCAAATAAAATTTCATGAGAATCAAAACAATTATCAAATTTGCAAATATTAATGAAACATAGTTGATAAAATTTAAAAATATTTTTTTAAAAATATAAAAGAAAAAAAAACATTCAAATTAAAATATATTTTAAAGGTTTGTTTAGTTCAATCTTTTAAATTCTAATTAATCTCTTTTTTATACACTAATAAAAGTCATAATACATTATTTGAACAAAATGATACAAAGAACAAATAGTAATCATAGTAAAAGTTTAAAAAACAATTATAATTGCTTACATTTTAGATTATAATACCAAATAAAATTTCATGAGAACCAACACATTTATTAAATTTACAAACATTAATGAAACCTAGTTGATAAAATTTAAAAATACTTTTTAAAAAATATAAAAGGAAAACAAATATTCAAATTAAAATATATTTTAAATGTTTCTTTACTTCAATCTTTTAAATTCTAATGAATCTCTTTTTTATACACTAATAAAAGTTATAATACATCATTTGATCAAAATGATACAAAGAACAAATAATAATCATAATACAATTTTAAAATAAATTATAATTGTTTACATTTTAGATTATAATACCAAATAAAATTTCATGAGAACCAACACATTTATTAAATTTTCAAACATTAATGAAATCTAGTTGATAAAATTTAAAAATATTTTTTTAAAAATATAAAAGGAAAATATTCAAATTAAAATATATTTTAAATGTTTGTTTACTTCAATCTTTTAAATTCTAATGAATCTCTTTTTTATACACTAATAAAAGTTATAATACATTACTTGATTAAAATGATACAAAGAACAAATAATAATCATAATAATAAAATTTTAACATAGATCTTGTATCTTTTGAACTTCAATTATGTTGGATGGTGATAAAAAAATATTCATGACAATTACATTAAATTTTTATATTGTAGTAAATAAAATTTATTTATACAATTATAGTAAAAAAATTACAGTATGATTGATAATGAGTTAGAAAATAAAAAATAATTAGATAAAATATATTGAAATAGTATTCTACATAATGAAAATAAACAACAAATAAAAATATTAAAAAAATAACAAATGTTTACAAACAATTTGACAGACTATTGAAAGAAATCACACAAAGGAAAACAAACGTATAATTAAGGGTATGATAAGTTGAAAAATATCTTAGAGATTTAAGAAAACTTTTCAAATATCAACATCAATGGTTGAGAAATAACAAAAATTGTTTTAGCGAAACAAAAAGAGTTCTTCAAATGAAACAAAAACTAAAAATAATAAGTAAATTTTTTTTTATATTACCTAGTAAATGAAAGGTTTGTACTATTAAATACTTAAATTAAGAGTATTAAACATTCTCATGTGAAAGGAAAATATACAATAAATAAAAATATTAAAAAATAATAGAAATATTCAAATGTGAGGCATAACATTTTTTTAATTGACATACATCTTTTTAACATAATTACATAAATGGTATGATAAGATGAAGAATATAATTGAGATGCGAATGAGTTTCATGACAAACCAAATAATTAGAAAAAATAAAAAATAATATATATATGATTACTTAATTAATTGTGAATATTTTAATAATTTAAACGAGGACGAGTATTATGGCGGGGATATGTACATCTTCATCCCCATACCCAATTGAAAAAGTCGGGGATTCTCCCTACCCATACCCATACCCAGTCAATGCGGGAACGGGTTCAGGCAATACTCACTATGATACCCCTTTTATTTTCCCTTTCTCTTCTCATTTTCATATACACAAAACCCCTCACAAACTCAACATTCTTCTCTCTTCACTAATCTCCCTCACTTTCTCCAACCGTAGGACTTAAACCTCTTCTAATTCATCTTTTCTTCCTGTTGTAGCAAGCAAGTCTGAAAATCAACCCAGAACACCTCTCCCTAACTGAGTCTCCTTCCTATCCACGTAAGTCAATTTCAATACTCCAATTCTTTCAAATTCAAATTCTGGAAGCTCCATTCTAGCTAAACTGAATTTAGGGTCCTATGCTCACTATGTGAACCTCTATTAAAGTTCCTTAGGTGGTGAATTGGGGTGCCTCACGATTGGAAGTCATCTTTGCTTGTTGGTGGTCATTAGAGGTAAGGGAAGCTAGCCTTTTTCTTAAATTTTGTATAGAAATTGTCCTTGGGAACTTGGATTGCATAATTTTGTGTTTGATTGATGATTAGGATCACTTGTTTGTGTTGAATTGAGATTTTGGTATGAATTGTGGTGCTTTGCATGTGAAAACAGATTGGAATTCTGATGATTTCGCTCAGGCGAGAGCTGCTCTCGCGTGAGCGAAAATACCAAAAATTCATCCCTGTTACTGCGCGAGGTCTCGCCTAGGCGAGCTGGTCTCGCTTGCGCGAGAGTCACTCTCGTCTAAGCGAAACAGCTTAGCCTGAGCGAGAATTCGCCCAGAATAGGAGTTGCTCTTTGTTTGGGACCTCGCTCAGGCGAGAGTGACCCGCCTCAGCGAGACAACCCTCTCGCCTAGGCGAGATCTTCTAGCTTGGGCAAGTTCCACTACAAAATTTAGTTTATGTCTCTATTTTAATTAAATGAAGCTATACTAAATGAAATGTGATGTTTGTTCATTCTATGCTTCGGTTGTTGCGATTGATAGTATATGTGAGGGAATTGTATGGAGTTGATTCATTAGAAAATGTGATTGAATTAGGATTTCAAGGGAAATTCTAAAAGGAGTGTTTTAGTGAACGTAAGGGCATAAGGACTCAGGTTTGGTGATATCATGACGCTTCAATAACCATTAAGACTCATGTAGAGTGTAATGGATTATGTCGTGAGGAGTAGCAGGAGGTCCTAGTCTATGGACCCGATCAATCATAGATGCAAAGAGGATTTACCTTGGGAGTGGTTGGGTGATAACCTCTTGTGCCAAAACTCTGTAGAGTTTGAGAACCGTCACAGGTGTAAGCCACCAAGAGCTCCAATGCCTCTTACGTAATCCGAATATTGAGTCTAGAGTCATGCACATGTATTGTGGTTACAATGGTTTAAATAATTTTGACAGATGTGATAAGTCCTTGATTGATATCAATTATTGAACTGCATAAATTCTCTTAATCAAGTTAGCTTACCCTTTCTTGCCTATGTTTGTTCTCTTGTGTGTTTTTCCCTTACAATGATCGCCTACTTTTGGTGTGAGCAGACTGGATCGGAGTTGATTTGTGGCGTGAGAGATATAGCAGTAGCCTCTATTTCATGTTCTGTTTAAACATTGGGTGTTTTGTCAACCCTTTCTTAGTGTAGGCTAGATTGTCTGTATGTATATATATATATATATATATATATATATATATATATATATATATATATATATATATATATATATATACACACCTGGTGCAAAAATTGTTATTTTTGGATGACTGTATTGATACTTTATTTCAGTATATTCCTACTATCTGCGTTGATTAATCATAATATAATGTTTTTTTAGTAGCGTAAAAACTATTAAAACATGATGTTACATTTTGGTATCAGAGCAGTGGTTCCTTTAGGATCTGTAGGTGTGAGCTTGCTTGGCTTCTGTTGTGTATTCCTTGTAGTGTCTTTGGCATAGTTGTGGTATCTGTTAGCTAGACTGATGGTTCCTTTCTTTGTGTGGTCAGAGCTATGGCACCTAGGACTCCTCCTCCTCTTCTTCCAAACTCGGATAACCCTCATTTGGTGGGAGCAATTGAGGCGATGATTGCAACCATGCAACAACAAAATGCCAACATGGTGAATCAACACAACCTAGCTTTAAAACAAATGGAATCTGCTAGGCTAGCAATAGAGGCAACTCAGTAGAGGCACTTGGAAGCCCTACTCAGTAGCCGGTTCTTCCCAAGCTCCACCACCCCGAGTGCAAGAGCGGAGTTTGGAGGATTTCCTCCAGCATCATCCATCTCATTTTGATGGCAAGACTAGCCCGAATGGAGCCTATCAGTGGATGCGAGATATGGAACGAATCTATGATGCAAAGAGATGTCCTACAGAGAACATATTAGCATACACTGAGTACCTTCTTGCTGGAGAGGGCGTGTATTGGTGGTCCAACATGAAGATGATGTTGGAAGATAGCAGGGAACCCATCACTTGGGAGCTATTTAAGAAAGAGTCATATGCTGAGTATTTCCCAAATAGTGTAAGGTATGCAAAGGAGGTTGAGTTCTTGTAGCTGATGCAAGGAGACATGTCAGTGTCAGAATATGCTGAAAAGTTTAAACACCTAGGCAGATTTCACACCTTGAAGATGCTTGAGGACTGACAATGTAGGAAGTTTGAGAATGGGCTGAGAGGTGATCTCAAACTCATGGTGGCTCCACTCTCTATCAAGGAGTTCCCCGCTTTGGTAGAGAAAGCACGAGTAATGGAGAAGCTTAAGGCTGAAGTTGAAGCTCAACAATGATCTCAGCAGAAGGTGGGAGGACCATCTGGGTCCACAAGCAGGCATGACGACAAGAGGAAGCCATACCTTAGGCCTCAGCCTCGGGGGCCTAAGGGGTTCTAACATCAACCTCAACAATCTCAGCCTTCTAGGCCGCAATGTTTTCATTGTGGAGGGCCATCTGAAGAGCGCTTGCCCCCAGCTTGTTGGCAGGAGAACATGTCATAGATGTGGCCAAGAGGGCTACTTCATCAAGGATTGCCCCGCTGGTAGGAGTACAGTGTTGAGGCCTCTAGCACAACCTCAGCCACATCAGACAAGGAGAGGTGCAAGGCCTCAAGCGGTTGGCCGGTTGTACGCCATGAATAGTGCAGAGGTGGCCAGATCAGGTAACCTCATCATCGAGTCTTGTGTGATTGCTGGTAAGAGTTTGCATGTTCTATATGATTCTGGAGCGAGACACTCCTTTGTTCGGAATCTAAAGTGGTAGAGTTGGGTCTTCCGGTGAGGGAACTTCAGTATGACCTGGGGGTGTCCACGTCTGCTTATGGGTTCGTCAGAACCTCGACAGTGTGTACTAAGTGTTTTATCGAGGTTGAGGGACGCAAGTACATGATAAACCTTATCTATTTACCTCTAGAAGAGTTAGATGTAATTTTGGGAATGGATTGGCTATTTGCCAATCACATTCTCATTGATTACAATGAGAAAAAAATGTTGTTCCCTAGCTTGGAAGATGAAGATCTGTTGATGTCCTCACAACAGGTGGATAAAGAAATCAAGGAGGGATCTCAACGTTTCTTAATTCTGACTCAACTATCTATTGAGAATGGAGGCAGAAATATTGAAACACCTGTGGTAAGGGACTTCTCATATGTGTTCCTTAAGGACGTGCCTGGCTTACCCCCTTCTAGGAAGATAGAGTTCTCCATTGATCTGGTGCCAGGAATAGGGCCAATGTTTATAGCACCTTACAGAATGGCTCTTGTTGAGCTAGTAGAGTTGAAGAAACAAATTGAAGAGTTGCTAGAGAAACAGTTTATCAAACCTAGTGTATCACCCTGGGGAGCGCCAATGTTGTTGGTTAAAAAGAAAGACGACAGTTCTAGGCTTTGTGTGGATTATAGGCAACTAAATAAGTTAACCATCAAGAACAAGTACCCCCTACCAAGGATAGACGACTTGATGGATCAGTTACACGGAGTTGCGATGTTTTCTAAGATCGATATGAGATCAGGATACCATCAAATTCGATTCAAGTTTGATGATGTACAGAAGACCGCTTTCAAGTTCAGATACGGGCATTACGAGTACGTAGTGATGCCTTTTGGGGTGACTAATGCTCCTGCCTTGTTCATGGACTATATGAACAGAATCTTCAGGCCATTCCTAGACAAGTTCATGGTGGTTTTCATCGATGACATCTTGATATACTCCCAAACTCATTAGGAGCATGCAGAGCATCTGAGAATAGTTTTGAGCATCTTGAGAGAGAAGCAATTGTATGCGAAGCTGTCAAAGTGTGAGTTCTGGATGACCGCAGTCCAGTTCTTGGGGCATATGATCTCAACTCAGGGCATATATGTGGATCCATCTAAGATGGAAGTTGTGTTAAAGTGGGAGCGTCCTAAGTCAGTAACTGATATAAGAAGCTTTGTGGGGCTGGCTGGCTACTATAGGAGGTTCATTGGGGGATTCTCTAAGATAGCGGCACCATTGACACACCTAACTCGTAAGGATCAGCCTTTTGCTTGGACCAACCGATGTGAAGAGAGCTTCCTAGATTTGAAGCAAAAGTTGACTAGCGCCCCCGTGTTGGTGATCCCTGAAACCAATAGACCCTTTGAGGTTTACTGTGATGCCTCCCATCAGGGATTGGGATGTGTTCTGATACAAGATTGGAGAATGGTTGCATACGCCTTAAGGCAGTTGCAGAATCATGAGAAGAACTATCCCACACACGACTTGGAATTAGCAGCGATGGTGTTTGCACTGAAGATCTGGAGACACTATCTATATGGTGCACAATTCCAGGTTTTCAGTGACCACAAAAGTCTGAAGTACTTGTTTGACCAGAGAGAGTTAAACATGAGGCAAAGACGGTGGATGGAGTTCTTAAAGGACTTTGACTTCGAAATGTTGTATCACCCGGGGAAGGCGAATGTGGTGGCTGATGTCCTAAGACGAAAAACAGTTCATGCATCTCACATGATGGTTAAGGAGTTGGGCTTGGTGGAACAGTTCAGAGACATGCAGTTGCAAGTGGTTTTAGGAGAGGGTGTCATTAAATGCAATCATCTAACTGTGTCTAGTTATTTCCTCGTCCTAATAAAGGAGAGGTAATTATCTGACCCCCAAGTTGTAGAGGACAGTGGAGTTGCTTGGCACCAAGAAAGCCAAGGACTTCATGATAGGAGGTGATGGGGTGTTAAGGTTCAGAGGCATGGTCTGCATACCTGAAGACATAGAAGTGAAGGGTATGATTCTTGAATAGGGGCACAAGAGTCATTTTAGCATGCACCCATGCATAACTAAAATGTATCATGATCTGAAAGAATCTTTCTGGTGGTCGGACATGAAGCAAGATATTGCTCGGTATGTGTCATCCTGCTTGACCTGTCAAAAGGCCAAGGTAGAGCATCAAAGACCTGAAGGGATGCAACAACAACTAGAGATACCAGTGGAAATGTGATACCATTGCTATGAATTTTGTTACCATTTACCACGGACCGTGAGGAGCTACGATGCCATATGGGTTATAGTAGACCGTCTGACCAAGAGTACCCACTTGCTAGCAGTGAACCTAAGGATGTCCATGGCAAAGTTGGCGCATTTGTATATCAGTGAAATCGTGAGGTTGCATGGAGTGTCGTTGAGCATAATCTCAAATCGAGACCTACGATTCACATCTCGTTTCTAGCAAACGTTGCAGAGTACCATGGGTAGTAGATTGGCTATGAGCTCAACGTATCACTCCTAGACGGATGGTCAGCCCGAGAGGACAATCCAGTCTCTTGAGGATCTCTTGCGGACATGCGTGCTTGATCATCTGGGTGCTTGGGATGAGGTCTTGCCTTTGGTGGAGTTTACCTATAATAACAGCTTCCATGCAAGCATTGGCATGGCACCATATGAGACCCTCTATGGTAGGAGATGCAGGACGCCCTTGTGCTGGTACCAAGATGGGGAATCAATGGTGGTGGGACCAGAGCTACTGAGGCAGACTACTAAGAAGGTCAAGCTCATACAAGAAAGAATGAAAGCATCCTAGAATAGACATAAATCTTATGCTAATCAGAGGGGAAGACCTTTGGAGTTTGCACCTGGGGACCATGTCTTCTTGAGAATTACCCCGACTACTGGTGTGAGAAGGGCAATTCGCTCGAGAAAGTTGTCTCCTAAGTTCATTGGCCCCTATTAGATCTTGAGGAGAATTGGACCAGTGGCTTATGAGATCCCCCTTCCTCCTCAGTTGGCCAACCTCACTCAGTGTTTCACGTCTCTCAACTAAGGAAGTATGTACCTAACCCTACCCATGTGCTTGAGATGGAAGACTTGCAGATTAGAGGAGATCTTTCAGTGGAGTTTCAGCCTGTTGATCTTGGTGATACCCAGACAAGACAACTTATAGGGAAGTCCATCAGTCTAGTGCAGGTCATCTGGGACAAGAGAACATGTGATTTCACTTGGGAATTTGAAGAGGACGTGAAAAAGGCATATCCACACCTGTTCTCGGGTAAGTCTCAAATTTTTGAGTCGAAAATTTTTATAGTTGGGGAGAATGTGATACCCCTTTTATTTTCCCCCTCTCTTCTCATTTTCATTTATAGAACCCCTCACAAACTCAACATTCTTCTCTCTTCACTAATCTCCCTCACTCTCTCCAACCAGAGGACTTAAACCTCTTCTGATTCATCTTTTCTTCCTATTGCAGCAAGCAAGTATGAAAATCAACACAAAACCCCTCTCCCTAATTGAGTCTCCTTCCCATCCACGTAAGTCAATTTCAATACTCAAATTCTTTTCAAATTCGAATTCTGGAAGCTCCATTATGGTTAAACTGAATTTAGGGTCCTATTCTCACTGTGTGAACCTCTATTGCAGTTCCTTAGGTGGTGAATTGGGGTGCCTCACGGTTGGAAGTCATCTTTGCTTGTTGGTGGTCATTAGAGGTAAGGGAAGGTGGCCTTTTTCTCAAATTTCATATAGAAATTATCCTTGGGAACTTGGATTGCATGATTTTTTGTTGGGTTAAGTATGTTTTTAGTCCCTGAACTTTAACCCAAAATTGGAATTCGTCCCTCATCGAAACTTTGATAAATTTTGGTCCCTAAACTTTAAAAATGAATAAACATAGTCCTTTTAACCCAATTTTGTTAACTTTTTGTTAGGTTTCAAATACATTTCTCAGTAAATGTTGAGTTGAGAATGTGTCAAATGGTGTAAAAACTCCAATATTTACTAAGAAATGCGTTCGAAACCTAAAAAAAAATTAACAAAATTGGGTTAAAAGGACTATATTCATTCCTTTTTAAAGTTTAGGGACCGAAATTTATCAAAGTTTCGACCAGGGACGAATTCCAATTTTGGGCCAAAGTTCAAGGACTAAAAACATATTTAACCCTTTTTTGTTTGATAGATGATTAGGATCACTTGTTTGTGTTGAATTAAGATTTTGGTATGAATTACGGTGCTTTGCATGTGAAAACATATTGGAATTCTGATAATTTCGCCCAGGTGAGCAACTCTCGCCTAAGCGAAAATACCAGAAATTCACCCTTGTTACTGCGTGAGGTCTCGCTTGAGCGAGAGTCACTCTCGTCTAAGCGAAACAGCTTAGCCTAAGCGAGAATTCGCCCAGAATAGGAGTTGCTCTCTGTTTGGGACCTCGCTCAGGCGAGAGTGACCCGCTTAAGCAAGACAACCCTCTTGCCGAGGCGAGATCTTCTAGCTTGGGCGAGTTCCATTATTGTATTTAGTTTATTTTTCTATTTTAATTAAATGAAGCTATACTAAATGAAATGTGATGTTTGTTCATTCTATGCTTCGGTTGTTGCGACTAATAGTATATGTGATGGAATTGTATGGAGTTGATTCATTAGAAAATGTGATTGAATTAGGATTTCAAGGGAAATTCTAAAAGGAGTGTTTTAGTGAACGTAAAGGCATAAGGACTCAGTTTTGGTGGTATCTTGACGTCCAATAACCATTAAGACTCATGTAGAGTGTAATGAATTATGTCGTGAGGAGTAGCAGGAGGTCCTAGTCTATGGACCCGATCAATCATAGATGCAAAGGTTACTTACCCTGGGAGTGGTTGGGTGATAACCCTTTGTGCCCAAACTTTGCAGAGTTTGGGAACCGTCATAGGTGCAAGCCACCAAGAGCTCCAATGCCTCTTACGTAATCCGGATATTGAGTCTAGAGTCATGCATATGTATTGTGGTTACAGTGGCTTAAATAATTTGACAGATGTAATAAGTCCTTGATTGATATCGATTATTGAACTGCATAAATTCTCTTAATTAAGTTAGCTTACCCTTTCTTACCTATGTTTGTTCTCTTGTGTGTTTTTCCCTTGCAATGATCGCCTACTTTTGGTGTGAGCAGATAAAAGTACAGGTGAAGACACACCCTTCCTGGATAGGAGTTGATCTGTGGCGTGAGAGATATAGCAGTAGCCTCTATTTCATGTTCTGTTTAAACGTTGGGTGTTTTGTCAACCCTTTCATAGTGTAGGCTATATATATACCTGGTGCAAATATGGTTATTTTTGGATGACTGTATTGATACTTTATATCAATCTATTCCTATTATCTGTGTTGATTAATCATAATATAATGTTTTGTTTAGTAGCGTAAAAACTATTAAAACAGGATGTTACACTCACATAAGCAGATTTATTTGTCATCTCTAATTGCTATTATTATCATTGTCTCTTTTTCAATTTCTGAATGTAAATTCATTGTCCTTTATTTATGTGATCATGTATTTTATATTTTAAAAGTTCTTTTCTAAATATTTAATTGTATCTCCAAATGATTTTTTATTTCATAAAACTTTGATTTTGAAAATAGTTTGTGCTAAGCTTTTTAAAAAAAATATAAAATTACAAAATTATACTTGTTTGGATTTTAATGTGGAAAACCAAACAATTCTAAAAGTAAACATTAAGTATTTTACTTAAAATTAAATATTTACATTGAAACCTTTTATTACTCATACATTTCTATTACATACAGTTTTTTTTTTTAATTTATTAATATAACTAAGAATAATTCTTAACTGATATTGTTTTTATTAGATTTAAATTTTTAAAACTAATTTTCACCAAAAACAATGACAAGTAAGTTTTTGTCCACAAACATCCCCTGGTATACCAACTTGTACTATTAGTTGAGTTGCAAGACAAACATTATCTTTTTTTTCTTCATGCACCTCCTAATTTCTAATTGCTCTCCTATAATTTTTAAAATGACATTTTATCTTTGTAAAATGATTTCTGATTATCTATTCAAGAAATATTTCATATCAATTTTTTTGGAATTTCCAGAAAAGGATTTTTGGTATAGGATTTTCGTAATAAAATTTCTGGAATAGACCTTTCAGGAAATGTAAAATGCATTCTGAATGAGATTTTCGGAACAAAATTTATAGAATACATAGATGCTTTCCAACATGATCTTCTGGAATGAAGTTTTTAGTGTAAACTTTCTAGAACATATAAAATGTGTTTTGAAATATGATTTCTTAAACAAAATTTCCAGAACATGTATAAAAAAATTTAGAATTGTTTATTGTGTTCCATAAAGCCATTTCCCTTTGCACGGGTGTTCTAATTTAATTTCGAATCCAGATTTTTTATTGAATTTTTTTTTATTGTCCTTTCTTAAACATTAAAGACATATTATATTGATATTTTAAAATTCTTTTAATGTATTTTAAAATTTTAAAATTAGTGATCATTAATATACTTTGAAAACACGACACAGAAAAAGTATAAGTATAGAAAAATCATGCTGAAAATCTAAATTCTTCGATTTCTTTTGCAAATAAAATTAATTACCCTTTTGTTTAACTTTTTTGTTTACTTTTTAACTCAATATTATATTGAACCCAGTCAATTGTTTTTGTTAAGCTCCAAATTACAAATAAGTTGGTACAATTAAACCACTGTGATTAACAAATTATTAACTGAAAAACGAACAAAGGATACTATTGGATAAACGTGTCCTCTAAATTGAATATTTGAATGAGTTACAAATAAAAAATGAAAAGAATAGCTTATTTGTATAGAAGATGGGAAGAATATGAAGTTGAAAGAGTGATTGGATTTACATTTACATTAGTATTGATGGTGAAGTCTAGAGAGGACAAAAATGCATGCTGAGGATGTGAGAACTGAAGCAGCAAAGCAAGCAAGATCAAGTCCTGTCACTAAGGGAATGTCCTTCAACTTCTCCAACACTCCCACTTGAAGAATCATCATCACTGCATGCCCAATCTTCAACTTTGCCTCTGCAATTGATTGCATCCCTAACCACCCTGGTGCTGCCTCAAACTTCATTAAACATATATCAATGTCTTAGCTTTTGTTTTATACTCTTAATACTTGTACTTTCTCATTCAATATGTAATACCTTCATAAGAAACCTTGAATCAGCTTCTGTTTCTTTACTAGTTGTGTTTGATCTCACAAACATAACGTACATTCCCATCCCAAATATCAGCAATGCAGTTCCCACCAGAAACGAGTCTGCATAACATGCATTCAGATATGTCACAAGAAACTAACTGTTATAGACAAATTGTATATATATCTTGCTTTACAAACCTATGGCTTCGATGAGTAGATGCATCATATGTGTTTGATCCAACCCTTGAGATAACATATGGAAATAATGCGCGAATGACTCCATAACAAGAAGGCATCCCTGTGCAAGCACACGTTTGTTCATAAGAGTTTTCTTTCTTCGTCTTCAAATAACAAAAACAAAGCACAAAGCTTCATAAACATACCTCAACAAAACACAGTACGGATCCAATTAAAGATCCTGCGACAGCGAACAAAGTAAAGAATCTGCAATCGATTATGGCCTGCACCAGAGAAAATTGTACATATTAATAATCACATATACTGTGTAGTCACTGAAGGCACACACATGCACAACCTAATCGTTATTGAACTGCACATTTACACATAACAGAATAAAAATATTTGTAATTGGACTGCATGCAACTACTTTGCACATACGCTAGTGGTGAGATGAGTAGAAAAATAAGAATAAAACAAATATAGGAGAATATATTTAATAAGAATAATAATAATATATATACACAAACCTTTTCAATTTGCATCTGAGGTTGTAAATTGCTTGGTTTTTTCCTTTTGACAATAGACCAAAAAAGAACAAGAATGGCAGTGAGAATACTAGCGAAGAAAGCAGCAAAATCTGAGAGTCGTTGTTGAAGCATTGGTTGTGATGTGGTTGTGTGTTCGGTGGTAGCCATCGTTGCTCTCATGGCTACAACTGGTTTTGTTTCTCCTTTAGCAGAAGCCATGTTAAGATCTCCATTGAAACTTGCCCTGCTATGGAGCCGTACACATTTCATATAGAAAGAAGAAGAAGAAGAAGAAGAATGAGATGAAGGAGGAAGTTGAATTGGCCTAGAGTTACGCAGCAGTATTCTAGTGGTTGCCATTGAGTTGAAATGTGTTTGGTCCAATATTGGGGTTTGAATTTTATGGCTTACGAGAATGTCTTAATAGATACCACGAATATATATGCATGCATCATGCACACAAATCAGAGCGAAGATTCGAGGCATATTTTGGTCACTTTGGACACATGCAGAACTTTTGAACGGATTCAGAAACTTACTAAGCCAACACGCGCATGCCAATTTTACGTTTCAACTTTCCAGAACGTGTGGGTCCTGTTGTGTTTTGCATCGACCACGTGTGTCATTACGTTTTTCTTTAAGATATTTAATTTTAGATACCAAAAACGTGATTTTATATTAGAATAAGATATTTTCACATTTCACAATCATCTTTTATTAAGAAAAGATCTAACAGTGAAAAATTATTTAGAGTTTAGGGGCTATAAACTTATTGTAAACTTTTAAGAAATTTTAAACTATTGGCACTTTTTAGATTAAATCCATACGTTTTACGTTTTGTTATATGATAAAATTGTTGATTTCTCAAAATGCTTTAAAAGTAATAATGCATTAAAATTGTAATAATGCATTAAAATTGAATTCCTTAAATTTAAGTGATATTTAATAAAACTAAGAGGCAAATATATATTTTCGTCAAATAAATAACTATCATATGTGCTCGCTCTCAATGATGGGTATTATACTTAATTATGCATGTAAATGTAAATTGAAGAGATAAAACTGTTCAGTTAAAAAAATATTAAAATTAAATTATTGGAACAAAAATATATACCAGTTTATGTTTATTAATTTGATATGGCATCAATATTTTTTTTAATAGAACACGTTTTTAATCAACGATACTAAAATTAAATAACTATCGGTAAATATAGGAATTAAAATTCATAAAATCTAGTAAGGACTAAAATAAAATTTTAATTTATTTTGAGGAATGAAACCTGCAATTTTATTTTGTAAACTACATTGATGTCCTTATGTGCTCCTTCTTTCCAGATAGCATGGCATGGAAGCAGTCAAGCTGTACCAAACAGGCTTTAGTGAGAGAAACAAAGAAAGTTGGTTCTCAACTCTTTTTTTTTTTTTGTTTTCATAAAATTAAAAAAATAAAAAGAAAAAAGAAAAAATTTCAACCACTAAAATCATGAAGACAAGTTCAAAATGTGTGAAACCTAACTATTTTGCAAGCCACTTGAAACGCGAAATTGTTTTGGAATTGTGTGACAATTCTTGGCATGTGTTTCATTAACAAGTGCCAAAGTTTGATTGTCGGTTTGGCGCATACATTTTATATGCAGATCCAACTGCGCATTCCTCGGTTTTTTAATGGTGCATTTTTTTTATTAAAATTTAAGGAAATTGCAAAAAGAAAAAAAAAGAAACACTTCACAGATAAATCATGTTTGTCAATACCACTTCAAAATGGAAAGTATTATTCTGAAATACCTTGATATTGAAATTTCTCTTTTAAACTTTTCTCAGAAAATTAAGTTCAAACAACAACTTTAGCTTAAATGTTGCACACACAACTTCCATTTTATTGGTTATTCAAATCGAAGTATGATTTCATGTATGATCTCAATTTAATCTCTTTTATAACTACTTGGTTCAATTATTTTTTATGTTTGCATACATTATTTTTAACCAATGGAGCAAAGATTTGTTAATTGTACTTTGTATAGATTTAATATCTTTTTTTTTTTTTTTAAAAAAAGGTTGAAATACTTTTGGACAAACCAATAAATATATAACATCTTGTATACATACATTTGTTTGATAAGTTTTTACTTAGGACAGACAAATAGAGATATATAGATCGAAGCATTTCATAATATATAATTTATTTATTTATTTATTTATTGTAAAGAATTTTATTTTCAAATTCTAAATTGAAAAATGATATAAAATAGGAAAGGCCGATCAATTCTTTCACAAATTGGGGTTATAAAGATATTGTGACGATGAAAAATATAAATTAAACTTTCAGAAGATACAAAATCATTTCAAAATAGACTTTGCATGCATTACAATACTAATAAAGTTTCACAAATAAATAATAAATATCAACATGCCCTATTTTTTTCGTGGTCAATGGTGAATATCATTACAAGAAATATGCTTATTACGCTCAGAATTCGTAGATAATGGACAATTTTCGTAGGTAACTTGATATTATCTAAGAATTATCTACAAAACAGATTTCGTAGGTATTCAGCCGGTAGGTAATTTTATCTACAAAATATTCATTCGTAGGTAATTTTATCTACGAAAATTATCTACGAAAGTAATCGTAAGAAAGAACTTTAGTTACCTACAAAAATTTTCGTATGTAAATTATCTACAAAAATCTTCGTAGATAAGTTACCTACAAAAAGCTTCGTAGATAAGTTACATACGAAAGTTTTCGTAGATACCTTACATACAAATTTTTCGTAGGTAACTTAAATATATATAAGAAAAAACAGATTCTAGACTATATATAGAAACTAGTGTATTTATTAACAATTCATACTCTTTAGCTTAGTGGTAGAGCATTTGTCTATAACTCAAGTGATCATCGATTCAAAACCCTAATGGGCCATAATTTTTTATTAACACTATCTATAATTATGAAATTCAACACTATAATTATACATATATAATTCCAAGTGCATTCACAGTAAAAAATTCAACACTATAATTATACATATATAATTCCAAGTGCATTCACAGTAAAAAATACTGAAGTTGTGACAATGATAAAAATTACAAGGACGATATTAATATCCAAGTTTATATCAAAGTAAAAGTACTATTTACAAAAACTAAGCAAACTAATAATACTATCTTCTTGCTTTCCATTGGAAAAAGCTGCCACCTAACGATCTGCAAAGGTTGAATTCAAATACATAAATATAACAAAATGAAAAAAACTTTATTCACCATAATAAAGTTCAAGAGTATACCAGCTTTATTCACCATAATAAATAGGAAGCCTTCTGCATAACCTTTATTTATACTAATACAAGAAGTAAATCTTGAAATATTAGAAAATATCGAAACTAATCCTAAAAGATAATCCAACATATTCCAGATTACTATTAAGATATAAACACAGTATTGTTTGGAATTTTAATATATTATAACATCTTAAGTAAAGCTTATTAAACTTTAAACTTGTTAACAGTAAACCCTTTAGATATGAGTTTAAAAGTATATACAATCCTACTATCTAATATAATATTGTAGCAGCTGCAGTGTTTTTTTTTTCTATATTAAAATACATGCAAAAATATATTTTAAATATGATTAGTATAAAGTTTTGGGTCATTGAAAGATCATGAATGATTCTCTATAGGTTACATGTCTCTTTCTTAATGCTTAATTACATCATTATTTACATGACATGACTTTTAAGTTATATGAAAAAAGAGACATTATATAAAACTGTTTCAGATACATGAAATTAAACTTAAATATTGTTTCTAATTAAAGCTACATTATAAAGTCCTTGTCTCTGATATACTTGTGGCTGTTAAACATGACAAATCAAAGTCAGTTAGGGACACATGCCCATTGCTATGGATTAACACATTTTCAGGCTTCAAATCTCGATATATTATCCCTATTAATACTGACCAAACAATATCATGTTAAACTTTGTTCTAATGAGCAAGTGTCTTATTTAACTCGCAAGATTTCTTTCATGGAAAGAAATTTCAGTAAGTCACTCCATGACACTTGATGTAATGAAATGAAAAATAATAATATTGCAATAAGATAAGCTCATCCATGTAATTCTGAAAGACAGTTTAAAAAAAGAAGACAATAATGGTTATATATCATGATGTTATATACAATATACGTGTATATAAGGCAAATAAGAGTCTACCTTGACAGTGAAGATACTACATTGCACTACCTCAATTGCATAAAATCTGAAATAAACATGTAAAAATAAATTTGATCAAAACTCTTTCTCATTTTCTTCATTCCATCATCTTAAAAGAAACTTTAATGGCGCCCCATATGTATTTTTATAAATTCAGTATGAAGTAGTATAGTATACCTTACAATGTCTTCCTTTAGAACCTTAGTTGGTTGCTGGTCAAGAAGCATGAACAATTCTCCTCCAGGACAATAATCAGTTATCAAACAAATGTGTGTTTTGGTGTGCAACTTAATCAAGTAAACATAATCACGTGAATATCCTTAATACTCTGCAATTCATGATTAGATGTAAATGAAGAAATTAATTCAGGTTAAGACAATGTAATTCGTTAAATTACTATCCCTTAAACAAGGATCCCATGGTAAAAGGTTGATATGACATATTTTAACTTATGATAGTTGATAAAAAATAATCAATATGCTACTTATGTAAAAGTACTATTCAAGTTTCTAACCTACAACAAAGCATATAATGCAGGTAGAAAAAGGTGGTCCAGCTTGTCAAGAATTTCTCTCTCTGCGCAAGCTCTATGCACCTGTGGAAAGTTTATAAAGGTCAATCTATTACAACAGCAGGGGTAAATGCTGCTATAATATTTACACAATTACAATTAGTATTTCGATGCTGAGAAATCCTTATTCACATAAAAGTTAGATGCCAAAAGGAAAAGAAAACAAAGCCAATACAATATGTAATGTTTACTTTTACAGAAAACATGTCGGTAGGACATGGTAAATAGATCCAGAAGTTAGAAACGAGAAGCTAAACGGAAACTTATGTTAATCATAGAATTCATATTAGAATAGAACCTTGTTACGGTGAGCATACACAACAAGAAAATTTCTATTTAGCTAGAGAAATTAGCGAGGGAAAATATTTGTAGCTAATCCCTAGCTAATTTGCGAGGAAATAACGAAAGAATAAAATTGTAGCAATTTTGTAACAAAATAACTACAGATTTGCTAGAACATATATTTGTATCTAATTCCTTACTAATTTGCGAGAAAATGGCGAAAAAAATAATTTGTAGCTTCTTCGTAGCAAAGTAGCTAGAGATTTACTAGGATATATATTTGTAGCTAATCTTTTACTAATTTGTGACGGAATAGCGGAGGAATAAAGTTGTAGCTGGTCCATAGCATAATTGCTACAAATTTACTAGAAAATATATTTGTAGCTAATCCTTCCTAATTAAAATGTATTATAATTTTTTTTAATTTTAGTAAAGATATATATTTTTCAATTTAAATTTTTTAAAATTATTTTTAGTTTAGATATTTTAAAATTATTTTTAATTTAAATATTTTTAAAATTATTTTAATTTAAATATTTTAAAATTATTTTTAATTTAAATATTTTAAATTAATTTTAATTTAAATGTTTTAAAATTATTTTTAATTACAATATTTTAAAATTATTTTTTTAAATATAATTGTATATATTTAAATATAAATTATAAGTATAAATATTAATAAATTAATTAAAATATATAATAAAATAAGATTGGAGATTAGATATATAAATTTTAATTTTAATAAAAGAATTAAAAGTCTAAGAAAAATATAAATTAAAGAAAGAGATAGCTTAATATACTTTAACTAAAACTAATTATATTTTTTATTTACTATAACAGTTTTAAGAAAGAAATATTAAAGTTGTTTTCTATTTTTTTATTTAGAAAAATATTATTAGTTACCCTTATAACTATTTTTTATAAATTTGAAAGAAATAACAGTTAAGTTATATTAGAAAGTTAAAATTAAAATTAATTAAATATATATAAAGTAATTAATTGTAAGCTTTACATTTATTTTAGTTAAAAAGAAATAGGAATATTTAGATAATTTTGTTTACATAATAACATTAAGATAGATTTAATTTTAATTTTAGTAAAAGAATTATAAATTTTAAAAAATGTAAATTAAAACAAGAAAAAAATATACTTGATACTTTAACTAAAAAATTATCCTATCTCTTTATTACGATAGTTTTACAACATTATTAAAAATTTTCTCTGATTTACTTATATTTGGTTATTTAGAAAAAATGTTTTTTATTTGTTCACTAAAAAAATTAATTTTTATTAGGGATTGATTTTTTAGGATTATACGGAACCGTTAGAATAAAAACAATTGTGTTAGGATTTTTTAATCGTAATAACATTTTTTTTTATTTTAATATTTTTAATTTTTAATCTTTTACACTCCTTTCTTCGTGGTTATCTTTCTCAAATTTTGTTGCATAGTATACGTGTCGGAGTGTGCGTGAAGATCAATCCATGGATGGTGAACTACTCAAGTTGTAGTGACAATTCGAGTACATCACCGGCAACTCCAAATTATCGATTTTGAACTTCTCCACACTATCTTCGGCAAAGAGTACATCACCCTTGTACGCTCTATCTGCTTCATCTTTTTGCGATTAGGTTTCATCACTCGCAATTTTTATTTTCAATGGATTCAATAACCGATAATCGATTATATTCTCGGTTTCTTTTCCTTTCTTTGTTCTCTTGTTTCTTTTCCTTTCTTTATTTCATTATTGCCTTGGTAACGTCTGTGATTTGATTTATTTTTCTTGTACTTATGCTTCAGTTAGTATTTCTCTGCTTCAGTTTAGCTTGATAATCATAGGTAGTATTCTAGTACTTTTAAATTCTTGTAATCAATTTCACTTAGCAGTTGTTATTGTTAATTTTAGCATTTAGGAATAGTTAAATATGATTTTAATTCACTACTTTCAGTTTCACCTTTAAATTTGTTTTGTTATACTAAGTTGTCATAGGTTTAAGTAGTAGACATTTTAATTAGGTGTTGTTTTTCTTGTACTTATGCTTCAGTTAGTATTTCTCTGCTTCAGTTTAGCTTGATAATCATAGGTAGTATTCTAGTACTTTTAAATTCTTGTAATCAATTTCACTTAGCAGTTGTTATTGTTAATTTTAGCATTTAGGAATAGTTAAATAGGATTTTAATTCACTGTTTTCAGTTTCACCTTTAAATTTGTTTTGTTATACTAAGTTGTCATAGGTTTAAGTAGTAGACATTTTAGTTAGGTGTTGTTTTGTGAATTTGACCTTTTCATTAGCTTTCTTTAATTGATTTAAACTTGCTTATATATAAATATTGCATTTTATACATCATATAGTAGAGTTAAATGTAGAAGTAGTTTTAACGATTGTTACCATTTGTCATGTTACTAATTTTTGGTATAGATTGATTTTCATATGCACTTTTTCCTTATCTTTGTTGTTTTCAGTCTTTAGCTCGGATTTTAATTCTCTTTTGGTGCTTTAAACTTGTATGAGTAGTGTCAATTAGGATATCTTTTGTTTTTCTTTAAAAGATATTTTTTATATTAGCAACAACATATATCACTGAGATGTTGAACTGATTTAATACAGAAGATGGCAATCCTACCCACACTCTAACAGAGGATAATTTTCTTTCCTGTCTCTAGTAGTTTATGGTATGTGATAAATAATACGTGTGTATTAAAGCTATATAAATGAAACAAAGCATCGTGTAATCACCCTACTAATTAGATTGGACTCTTGAGCATACATTTGTTTTTTCTGAAGTCTACACACATTAATTGAATACAAATCTGTATTCAATTCCTTGAACTTATACACACACTCACACTCATGACCTTTATGTGACAATTTTATATTAAAATTCATTAAAATTTGATATTGCAGCCCTAATACCTCACACATATAAATTTTATTTATAAATTATATTTGTTGTATTTAGAATTGTTCAAAACTTTATTTCCCAATCCCACTAAACATAAAGATTTTGCATATGTTTATGTTTTTGTAGTTTTACATATTGTTTTATTTTTAACTGCAGAATATAAATACTTATACTTTAAATTTTATGTTTATGTTGACTTATTTTTATTTGAGAATGAGTAGTGGAAAGAAAAATTTATTTTCATTAAATTAATAGGGTGATGTGATATTTTAATTATGTCTTCAATTAGTGTCAATCCATTCTTTTCAAAATGTTGACCAATATTTAAACTATCTACAAGGACAATGAGACTTGATAAAGGATGGATGTTGGGAAGAAAAGATCAATTTGGTAGTATAATTGAGGAATTTAGAAATGATGTTGATGGCTTCATTTAAGTAGCTAAAAGAGATCCGAAGTTTGCTGATGTAACAGGGCGCATTCCTTGTCCATGTGAAAAATGTAGGAATCGTTATTGGGATATATCATTTAATGTGGAAAAGCACTTGTATCACCATGGATTTATGGATGGGTACACAAATTGGACCCTTCATGGTGAAGAAAGGTGGACAGATGGTGCGTCTGTTGTCCAAGACCGTCTTGAAGGAAGTACAAATCCATATCATGATATGGTTATGAATGCTTTTCATGCTAGATCAAATCCAGAAGTACAAGAGGTGGAAGAGGATCCAAATCCGTCAGCTAAGAAGTTTTTTAACCTATTAAAGAGTGTTAATGAACCTTTATAGGATGGTTGTAAGAAGCATACAAGATTGTCAGCAATAACACAACTCCTAAACTTGAAGTCATAGTTTAACATGAGTGTTAGTTGTTATGATCGAATGATTGCTATAATCAAAAGCATGCTTCCAGAGTCAGAAAGATTGCCATGATTCACACAGCAGGATCACGAAGCTTTGGACAACACTTGAAAAAAATGGTATTTTTACTTTTCACATTTGAATTTATAAGTCAAATATAATGCATTGTAATTTGTCACATTCAAAATGCAATATCAGATAGCAATTGTCTATCAGATAGAAATGAGTTGGTCACTTGATAGAAAGAAACAAATATTTTGGAATTGGTTAGCTGATAACTTACTAAAAGGAGATATGATACAGAAAGATGGAGTTATATTGTACATGTTTGATATAAACCAACTTCCATACTAACATGGCAGAAAGTAAGATGAATATGTCATTTTACTGTCATTAAGGAAACTAATCAGTTTTTATACATAATTTGCATTTTTTTTACAGGAAGAAGAATACAAACGCCCAATTTCTTATGGTGAATTATACAACAAAGTTCACAAACGAAAAGATGGTCAATATGTGTCTAACAAAGCAAAAAGCTTCATTGTAAGAATGTGTTTATTTTATAAATGTTAAACTACTTATTTATATAATATTGCTAACATATTGATTTGATGTAGGAATCATATGAAAATGCTATTACTGAAAAATATGGGAATGATGTTGACATGAGAAGCCAAGGTGGTTTGCTTCTTGAAGATTTGATGAAGATTGAATGAAGCTCTTTTGAATTATCTTGAAGCCTTAACCATTGGAATGAAGCCTACATTGATGAAGGAAAGGAGATTTGATGATATCCATGGTGATCAAGGCTGGAATGTGTGCTCTTAAGTTAAAATGTCTCTTTTAGTCTGTTGAATGGTTTTTCAACAGGTTAAAAGGTTGGTTGCAGTAGTCTTAAACTGCAACAAATTCAATAAGTTGATTTAGTTTTTAATCGACTGATTTCACTTAAGTCAAGTGAAATCAACCGATTGATTTGAAAATCAACCTGTTGAATTTCGTAACAGTTTGACTATAAAAGCTGTGATTTTCGAAAGAGAGGTCAGTTGATCATTTTAGAGCACGATTTGGTTCTTGAAACTTGTGGAAACTCTCTCCTTCGTGATCATAGGTGTTGCAGTTATTGAAGATTGATCTTGGATCAATTCTTGAAGTTTTTGGCTTGGTTTAAAGCTTGGAGAAAGTGGTTTATGGTAGGCAAGGTTGTGCTACCACTGAGGTTTGATCTTTCTCAAGCTTTGTGTGTGTGCCTGGTGGTTTTCCAGGTCTGCAAGAGGGTTCTTGTTGTGCTCGTGTGATTCTTGTGTGATTCAAGAGTCTTTTGTGGTGTTTTTGCATATTTTGTAAGTGTAAGGGTGGATACTTTGTAAAACTTTTGAAATAGTGCAAAGTCAAGCTAAGGTTTCCTTGACAAACAGGATGTAGCTCAAGTTTGAGTGAACCAGTATAAAAATTTGTGGTGTCCTTTCTTCTCTAATTGCATTTTCATTTTAAAGTTTCAAGAACTTGTGCTTTAATAATCTTTTTCATGTTCTTGCAAGTTTTCATAGCATCTGAAGCATTGAGCATATTTGTATAATCATTTGGAACTGATCTTGATAATTCTTGAACATTGTTTCTGGTTTAGAATTCAAATTCACATTTCTGCATTTTTCCCAGTATTTTAGTCGACTATTTTTCAGTTTCAATCGATTGATTATACCAAAACAGAATCTGTTTAGTAAAATCAATCTGTTAACTCTGTTTTTGATCGATTGAAAGTGTATAGTTCAGTACTGTTTGCATCCTAACTTGGTGATCTATTTGATTCAATTAAAGGTGGTTTTTAGCTTGCAAAGATAGCCTAAATTTTTAACTAGTCAATTCAACCCCCCCTTTCTTGGATTTTTAACCATTTCAAAACTAACAGAAGACACGTCAAAGCACCCTATAGTTGACTCTGGTGTTTGGATAAAAACAGTTGGTGAAAATAGGAAAGGTAGAATCTATGGAATTGGTCACAATTTGGATCTTGGCATTGGCCCACATGTTTTATCCTCAACAGTTGAAGGTTCCTCTTCCCAAAATCTAAATCCAACAACTGAACAAATCAATACACTAACTACACAAATATCTAATTTGCAAGAGTAGGTGAAAACACAATTGCAAGCACAGACTGATATGCAAGCATTAATGCAAGCACAAATGAAGGCACAAGCATAAATGCAAGCAACTATGCAACAATAGATGCAAGAGCAAATGCAACCCTTTAAGAGAGAATTATTGTCTGCTTTGAAGAAACAATAATGAAGACATGTCTTAAAGAATCCAAAACTTTGTTTGTGTTTTAATTGTGTTGATGCATTACTTTTTGTTGATACCCTCCAATGCTTTTGTGTCCTAGAACTATTATACATTGGTGGAAACTTTTATGTTGTTTTGTACTATTGGATGGATATATTTTGATCATTGTAGGATTGATTATCTATCCTTTTTAAATATTGGAGGTATTTAGACACTTTTTGTGAATAATTTATTTTCTTTGTCTTCTTTTTTTATTATGGGCATAGGTTTATGGACATGACTCATAATAGAAAGTGAATAACAATTAAGTAATTGCAATTAACAAAATTATATTTGTAGAAGATTAATAGAATTGCAATAAATTAACTAATCAATCATGATACAAATTAGTGATAAAAGAATTGCGACAAATTAGCTACGGATTAACGAGAAAAAAATTGCAACAAATTAGTTACAAATTAGCCATGGATTAGCGAGGGAAAAATTGTGACAGATTAGTTACGGATTAGAGGGAATAAAATTGCAACAACAGAATTGTGTCGGTTTCGCTACGGATTAGCGACAATAGAATTGCGACAAATTAGCTACGGATTAACGACAACAAAATTGCGACAAATTAGCTACGAATTAGCTACGGATTGGCTAGAAATTTTAAAACTTTTTCACTTCAATTAAAGATGGAATAGAGAGGGATTAGCTATGAATTAGCTAGAAATTGTAAAACTTTTTTACTTCAATTAGAGAGGAAATAGAGAGGGATTAGCTATGAATTAGCTACATATTAGCTACGGGTTTTATCCCTCTCTAATTAGCTACATGTATTTAGCTACAGAAAATTCCCTAACAATTTGATAGTTAATCTGTCTCAAAATGGTTTAGCTACGGATTAGCTACGAAATTTTCCGTAACTAATATATAAAATTTTTGTAGTGACAACACTCTTATCCATAGCATTCATGGCAAAATATTGACATGTTGAACGTAGTGAACAAAGGGCCCATAGCACCATTTCATTATTGTAAATTTAGCATTATTAAAGATCATAATCATCTTCTAATCATATTAAAGCAATTTTCTAAATACAATGAAACAAGGGGAGATTTTTGTATTAAAAACAAGTGTTGAGAAAATGAATACCTTGGGAAAACATTTTTCCTGAACCTGCACAACACTTGTATTCCAACCAATATATCGTCGATGGAATATATCAGCTTGTGTCATCCCAATGTAAAAAGAGGATTGTTAAATTGACGAATGTTTATGTAGAAGTGATTTTCTTCTTCCAAAACAAAGCACACACAAAACTCAACAATAACTTCTCCAATAGAAAAAATGTCTAAAAAGGTTTGAACTCAATTAAGAATCCCTTCACTAGTGCAGCAAATACTCTTCCATACAGAGACAAAGGAAAGCGAGATAGCGAAGTACCGAGTCAGCGAAAGAGCACGAGTCAGCGGAGGAGTGCGAAGTAGGACAACGAGTCAGCAGAGAGGAGCGCGATAGGCAAGCGATGTTGGGCACGACAACGAGCTCTGGTTCGCAAAAGCAATAGTTCGACTGAGAACGAAGTGAAGAAAAAGATTTTGTGTGAAATTGGAGTTAGGTTTTATAGATAATACCTTGGGGAAGAGGGATTCAGCGAGAATTCTTCTATCGAGCAAGGGTTTGACGATGCTAGGGTTCAAGGATGTGTTGGCATGAGGGTTGGACAACGATAGGTTTGTCGGCGACTGGATTCACGATGGCCATTGGAGAAGGTGTCAAAGGTGATTATAGAAGGCGGCGAAGGTGACAGAGAAGGTGGAAAGGAAGATAAGAGAATGTCGTGAAGATGTGTAAGTAGAGTACAAACAAAACCTAAGCCTAATAGGTGGAAAAATATGTTATCTACGAAATTTTGAATGTAGATAACATATTATTTTTAATTAAAAAATATATATAATTGTTACATACGAACTTTATTTTCGTAGATAATATTTTTAAATTTAAATTTTATTTTATTTTTTATAAGATTTATTTTCTATAATTTCTTTCGTTGGTTAATTTTTATATGAAAAATATTTGTTAAAGTTATTTATTTTTATCTACGAAATTTTCATAGGTAATTTTTTTGTGTTACCTACCAATGTTGATGTTATCTACAAAATATTTTCGTAGATAAAATAAAATTATCTAGAAAAAAAATTTCGTAGATAGATTTTCATAGATAATCAACAATTTTCTTGTAGTGTATAATGTTTTTACTTTCCAATTCCAAATAAAAAAACAATACAAAATATTAAGAGTCCTTTCACATATTTGATATTCAATTTTTCACAATTATCGATGCAAAACCATATGGAAATAGCCTTGGAAAGCATTAAAAATATATTACAATTTTAGAGATACAAAACAATTTCAAAATACATGAAAGTATGGTTTGGGAAAACATTAAAAGCAGAGATGGCTCCACATGTAGTTCCACATATACGGAATGAGACTTTATGAGTGTTATATTTTGTGTGAAAATGAAAAATAAATAGGTTTTCAATAATACTGCAAAACTTATAGATATGACCAAATTTTTACTCGAAAGTAATAAGTGTAACGATTTTCAATGAATATTTTTCAAATCTTAGATGGAATTGAATAAGTATGAAAATCAAAAATAAAAATACCACATACATGAATGAGAGAAGAAATTACACATATTACATTTTTTTTGTCAAAAAAAAAAATTATAATACTAACAAAATATATGCCATAAATTTAGGATCGAGAATTTACGAATTTATACCAAAACTTATTCATCCACAAAATTAGAAGAAAGAAAGTTTTAAAAATACGAAAACATATACCAATTTTTTGTCAAAAAAAAATTTATAAAGACTAACCAAATATATGCCAATAATTTAGGATTGAGAATATATGAATTTATATCAAAACTTATTCATCGACAAAATTTGAATTAAAAAGTATTTAAAAATATGAAATATTATGCATTTTTTTTCTAAAAACAATTATAAAGACTAACGAAATATATGTCATAAATTTAAGATTGAGAATATATGAATTTATTTCAAAACTTATTCATCAACAAAATTTGAATTAAATTTTGGAAAAATAGTTAACTTTAAGTTATGATAAATTATGAAGAAAGATAATGATAGCTATCAATTCTATTTAAAAAAAATAGCAAACCTAACGTTACATAATATTTAAATCTTCATTCGAATCATGAATCTTTATTAAAGTCGTTTTTTTATGATATTTTATAATAGATGATTAAGTTGTGAACTTATTGTTTTAAAAAATGTAAAGTAAATGAGAGAAGATGTACAATACCAATAGGAAATGGCAAGTATTACATCAACCGCGGACCATCGTAGGGACAGGGGAGCCACGCCTCCCCAAAATTTTTTGGATTTTTTTATATATATTTATATATATTTTTTAAATTATAATTATATATTATTTATATTAAGTTTATATTATGGAAAATAATAATAAAAAATAAAATAACAAATGTAATGGAAACATTGATTTACAAAAGAGATTAGGATTTTGTTTTTGCTATAAAATTTTTTTATCATGTAAGTTATTATGAAAGTCTGTGAGGGCAAAAAAAATACGAAGAGATAGCTTGGAAACAGAGGTTGGAGAACACATAGATTGAGATTGAAATATACATTTATGGATGATCTCTCACATATCACGCTTATATCTTATAATGATTTATGTATGTTAGATTTATGATTCTTCTTAGGATGTTTATCCCAAATTAGTATAAACCCAAATTATGATTTTATGGATTCTTTTACGAAATTGGTATGAACCCTACTTATAATTTTTTCCAAATTAGTATAATCTTTAATTATGAAATTTTGGGATTTTGTGTTTTCTCGCCTATGGTAAATTTTGTAAAGTTTTGAATCTACATAGGAGAAATGATAAATTTATATTAGAAAGATTATAATAAAGAGTAAAAGAATTTTTTTTTTTTAAGGAGTAAAGTTTGTGATAAAGGTGAAAAAAAATTGCATCTACGTTAACTAAACTTGAGAAATTTCATGAGAACTAACAATTAAAGACAATGAAAAACAAATCTCTAAAGTTCCTAGAGTTACATATAATGAATTTAAAAATTCATTAGAACGCAATTTGAGAAAAGTATCTTCAAATTTCACAATACTCACCAAATAAAATTGATGAGGTACGAAGGGCTTATCTAAAATGATATTCATGGTTTGGTATTATGATATAATAACGAATGATAGTCATATTTTTTTGAATTTTATTATTATGTATGCTTGTTTTAAGTAGAAGAAATGAGAAAAGAAAATGAAGAGCTTTTTTTAACTTATATATATATATATATATATATATATATAATATAATATAATTTGGCACCTCCAAACTTTTTTCCAAGTTCCGCCACTGTATTACATATTGATTTATTAATAAGTTTGTTCAGTAAAATCAGTTTAAATATAAGTTACATATTTCATAATTATGTTGACAATTTTATAATTATGTCAACACAAAATAAATGAGCTCAAAAAGTGATAAAGGAGGAATATTACTTCATACATACAATGAAGAAAAAAAATAATACAATAACAAATAATTGAAAGAAAAATATGATAAAGAGAACAAAAATCAGTAAATAATTAGATTTTATGTTCTAAAATGAAGTTCCATTTATTGTAGGTGGCATGTTAATATTGACACACTCTTATGATGTCAATATGATGTCAAGATATCTACAACTACCCATGCATGTGAAAACCAAATCAAATTAAGTATAATGAAATATAAATACATAATGGATTGAAAAAAATCAAAACTATATCTTTGAACCAACATCAACATTGACTGAATCAACATCAACATTGAGTACAATAAATAACGGAAAACCAAGATGTTAAACCAATAAAAAATTATAAATTCAAAGAACAATAACGGAAGAAGAAGAAAAAAAAAATAGATTATGCATACATGTACTTGGAGTGGTTAGGAAATGAATTTTAGGCCTAACTTAATCCTACATAACCAGCTTGTAAGGTGAGGTTTGCACCACCACTCATATGATATGAAATTATTTTATCTCTAGTCAATGTGAGACTTCCACTAGTGCAGGAAAGAGATTATGCTATGGTTATTTTGACCTTTTGGCTTCGGTTTTACACCCGAGACATATGTTGGCGAGCTAAAAAAGGGATATGTTTATGCATCGGTTATAAACTGAGACATATGTGAGGGTTACTACCGGTTCTAGAGGGAACCGAGGCCTAATGTCCATCACAAATTAAAAAAAAAAGTACTTTTTGACCTAATAACAACATGACACGTATCCATGATCCATGTACACACACCTGCACCAACCATAGTGTGCCACATCATCATCTTCAACCTTCTCCCAAATCAAAAACCCTAGCCACCATTCAAACCCTAAATGTCGCCAGTGTGTCGTCACCACCATCTTCGACCATCGCATCATGCCGAAACAACTTCCTGACACCTTCATTCATCTCGTCGACGACGCAAAACAACCTCTCTTCACCACCATATATGAACATAAAACGTGAAACCACCCACGACTGAACCAGCGTGAGCCAAATCGCGACTTCGACACACATATCGACGTTCGAAACCCACAAGAGGGTTTTATGATTAGAAAAAGAAGAAGCACATACCTACAAGTGGGATTGAACGACGACAATCGAGGCAGCTTTGCAACCTCTGCGACGACAATAGTGGAGGAGGCAGGCGTGACGAAGGAGGCCTGCTCGATGGCGGACTGATGGTGGAGAGACGAAACTACAACTGTGTGGAAGAAAGAACCTCTGCGTTCTGCAACAATGGTGTTCGAAAATGGAAGAAAGAAAAATGGTCGTTGCTTCACGCGAAAAAGACGAACAATGGCACAATTTCTTTAAAATCCTAAGAAGGCTTATTGCCTTGGTTGATTTTAAACTGAGGCATAAACATCTATTTGCGTTGGTTAGATGTCACCCGAGGTATATTCCACTTGAAAAGCAATCAAATATGCCTCAGTTAAAATAGATATGAGGCATAAACATCTATCTGCATTGGTTAGATGTGACCTGAGGCATAAAAGTCTGCCACCAATTTAAAAATATCAAAGCAGTAGGAAAAATAAAAATTTTAGGAGGTTTATGCCTTAGTTCTAAGTACAACTGAGGCATAAAAGTTTGAAAAAATAACAAAAGTGCCACCGGGTCTTCATATGCCTCGTTTGCAGGTGAACTAAGGCATATAGGGCGTTGTAAAAAACCCATTATGCACTAGTGTTCCAACAGTTTAATTCGCCTATGGATATGAAAATTCAGATTCAATGATCCTTTTAATTCACCTATGGACACTCAAATTAGACATTCAATGACAAGAAAATTATATTTTATAAGAAACATCAACCAAAAAATCATCATTAAACATCAGGGTATCTCCTTCGACCTTGCCTCTGTATATTAATATATAAAAGATGTAAAATAAAATGTATAGCTAACAATTGTCATAAATAAATGTTTTGTATAATAAAAAGACTGATTAAGTCCAAAATGAATCCGTGAAAAATGTGAAATCACCCAAAAAAATACCATGAAAAGCTCTTCATCACTTTGTTTGATAGCCTAAAAGTTTGGACTTTAAAACTTCTTCGGTCTTTTCCTTCTTTGTTAGTGAAGACATACCCAAAAGGAACAACAAAACCAAGTTAGAAAAAAATATAGAAACAGTAATCATCTACACACGAAACACCAACATCTTACCAAACAGTGGTTGAATAAGCCATTAATGAAAAGTGTTTCGGGTGTAGGGGCCAAGCACCTACTAAGAACCACTTCGAAATTACTCCTTTCTCCTTTATGCCTCCTCTCCAAGTAATCTGCTAAGACTTCCTCTCCACGTAATCTTCTCTATTGCTCGATCGGTTGAACAACCGATCAGGGTACCTGTCTAAAAGGCTCTGATGCTTAAGTCAGTCGTTGGACCGATCGGTCGATAAGTGTAACTGCTATATTAAATGCGAATTTAAGATCCCCACCAACCTACCTCTGGGCCCTATTTATAGTTTTCGGTGTGGGCCTATGATTAGGGTTCCTTAATCACGGCCCAATGATCCCTTAATCGTGATTACTAACTTGTTTAATTTTAATTAATCCAGCTGATTGATTCAGGTTTTCTGTTTGGCCGATCGACCAATGGTCGCTTGGCTAGGCGGGTTATTTTCTATGGGTTTAACAACCTTAAGTGATATATTTAACCTATATGGCCGATCGACCGATGGTTATATGCAAGGTGCTACGCGATTTACCTATGGGGTCGATGGACCGATGGACCTCTATAAGGAAATGTGCGACTTACCCGCGAAGCTGATCGACCAATGGTCCCATGTGAGGTAACGTGAGTTCCCTATGGGGTCGGTCGACCGATAGTCCCATGTGAGGTAACGTGAGTTACCTGTGGGGCCGGTCGACCGATGGTCCTTTATGAGGTTCATATGTAGCTTATTTAAGTGGCCGATTGACCGATGGTCCATGAGTTCGCATGGTTTCTGTGGGCCGATCCACCGATGGTCCTTTTTCATATGCAAGCCCTCCCAGTCTTGTTCGATAGACCGGTGAATTATGCGTTGCCAATAGCCCGATGGGACATATAGTACAAAAAGAAATTATGATAAGAAACTATGATATGACGAAAATCAACATTAGGATTTGAAATTCAAAAAGATTTGAGTTAGGTAATTGAGAGATAAGATCGTAAGATGTAGTATACATGTTTCGTAGAGGGTTGCCTTGATGATGGAAGAGTAAGAAAAGATTTGAGAGAATTGTAGGGTAAGGTTTCAAACAAGTAGAGAGGTGGGAGAGTGATAAGAGAGAATTTTAGAAAGATTTTAGAAAAAATAAGATAGAGTTTTAGAAAGTGATAAGAGAGAATTTTAAAATGTGTTTTGATTTTAGGAGGAAAAAAAGTGAATCACGTACGTGACAAGCTGAGAAGATGTCGTGCATAAAAACTACTAAATGAGAAAAAAATAATTTAAATTTTTGATGAGGAGGATCGACAGAAGTTCCCCCTCTATTGGACGACGATGCCCCCGCCAGTCGATCCTTGGGCGGAGGACTGATTGACCCCTGCCGAGCGGGCCGACCTTGCCGTTCTCAAGACTCTTCCCGAAAAGATCCCACCGATGCCGCTGATCCAATGTCTCCGCTCTCCGGACTTACCGAGGGCGGTTTATGGTTAGTTGTTCTGATCTTCCCGATCGTCTTAGGGGTTGCATTAAATTATCGAAATTTTTTGTTTGTTTGCAGATATCATGGCTCGAACGATAATCTCCAACGCTGAATTCATGGCCTGCACGAAGACTCGTCGAAGGGCCAAGGTCGGTCCTTCAACAGCTCCTTCTCCAACGACTAACGCACCGACCGGGGCTTCGGGTGTCGGGACTAGGCCTCAGATACTCGTCATCCCCCCCTCAATACTGTTCCTGCTGCTGTATGGGATAAAGGGAAAAAGACAAAGAAGGATGATTCCCCCGCTGGCCGCTCGTCCAAGCGAAGCAAGAAGGCAGAAGCTTCGGGGTCATTAGCTATTGCCTTCCTTGGCAGCGAGGTGCGACTTGACGAGGAGGTCTCCTTTCACTTAGGCCCTCGTGTGAAAGACATGCTGAAGGACGTGTCTAAGGAGGAGGCTTTGCGGACGATCGGAGAATTTAGTCTAAGGCTGTCAGCGATTTGCACCAAGTTTCCCAAGGCCGACTGGAGCAGGATTGATAGTTTGGAGAAGGAGCTCGCGACGACCATGGTAGAGCTGCAGGAGGTGAAGGCCTCCGCTTCGGATTTGAAGACGCAGTTCGATCGGCTGAACGTCATGAAGGCCGAGCATGCCAAGTGTGCCGGCCTGCTAAAGGCGGCTGACGATCGGGCAAAGGAGGAGCAGCAGAAGGCAAAGGAGGCAACAACGAGCTGCAAAAGCTACAGCGCCACTTCGATGACTTGTCATTGGAGCACCTAGCTTCCGTCGGGTCGACCGCGAATTGGCAGAAGAAGGCCAAGGAGTATGAGGCCGAGCTATGTATTACCAACGAGCAGGTCTATGCTCAGTACGAGACGAGCTTCCAGAATGTCGTTGATCAAGTCGTCTACTTCTACCGCTGCCCCACCGATCGGTTTGACGTTCACTTGGGGGTCGTGGACGAGAAGCTGGAGAGGGTCTACGAAGCACTCGATGAAATGACCATTCCCGCTCCTACCTTCGCTCCTCCTGCGACTGATTCCTGACTAGTATTTTAGGCTTCTTTTTGATTTTTAGTTGTATATTTTGACATAACTAATCAAGTTCGATCGGCCTTGTGGTCGATCGCGCTCGATCGGTTATTAGGCCATTTTTTGTCAAACAATTATATGTATATGGCAAGCATATTTTCCTTTCGCTCTATCGAATTTATCTTTGTTTATTTTTGTTGGTGGCGACCGGCCTCTTATGAATGTTCAGGCGATCGGCCTTATCTATCATTATACTGCTTGCGTTGAGTGCTCAGGGCGATCGGCCCTTTTCTTTTTAGCTAATTGTTGGGGCGGTCGGCCCATCTTTTATTAGTTTCGTGTTGAGCAGCGAGGGCGATGCCCCTTTTCACGTTTAAAATGGTCGGGCGGTCGGCCCATGATTATGTCGGTTCGGCGTGCTTGACTCTTAGTTTAATTGCTGCGCTTAAGGCCCGAACGGTCGAGCTTTATTCTTATGCGTTTATCTTTAACCAGTTTGGATCGTTGGTGTTGTGCCTTGATCGTGGCCGACAGCTCGTGTCACTTATTTTACCCGTGGGGTTAGTTGGATCGCTTGGATTAGTGCTGACCAGGTGGGGCTTCCTCGTGGAAGCCCACACCTTGACCGGTCAGGCTTTTGCTCGGGTCCCGTAGGGAGCCCCGTCAGTTAGTTAGTCGGAGTTGCATGAAACACTCGTTTTATTCATAGTGGCATCAATTGTAGTACATTTTTAAATGCGAAGCGTTCCATGTGTTTAGTATTTCCCTTCCGCTCAGGTACTCTAGCCGGTAGGCTCCGTTCCGTAGGCGTTCGGTCACGCGGAACGGCCCTTCCCAGTTCGATGCCAGCTTTTCTTGTGCTGATTTCTTGCGCGTTTCATTGGTCTTCCTCCACACCAGGTCTCCTCGGATGAAGCTCCTAGGTTTTACCTTTTCATTGTACCTTCTCGCCACCATCCTCTTGCATGCTTCAGCTTGCACGGTCGCTTTTTCTCGTCGCTCGGTCGTCCAGTACAACTCTTCTTGCATGCGCCCACAATTCATGTCAAGATTTTGCATTTCTCGTCGGAGCGTCGGTTCTCCCACTTCAACTGACAGCATGGCGTCTGTTCCGTACGTTAGGTTGAAGGGGGATTCTCCGGTCGTCCCATGCGGGGTGCACCGATAGGCCCAGAGGATCTGCGGTAATTCATCTACCCATGCTCCCTTAGCTTCTCCCAATCTTTTCTTCAACTCTGCCACTATGACCTTGTTCATGGCCCGGCTTGACCATTGGTTTGAGGATGCTCGACTGAACTGGTTAGGTGGCGTATTCCTACCTGCTTATAGAAGTCCCTTAGCTTTTTATCGATGAACTGCTGGCCGTTGTCGGTGATGATGGTGTGGGGCAGGCCAAAACGGCAGGCGATGTTCCGCCAGACGAACGAGTGGACCTGCCGAGCGGTGATGTTGGCTAGGGCCTCTACTTCGACCCACTTGGTGAAATAATCCACAATGACTAGTATGAACTTTTTATGCGCCCTGCCGATTGGGAATGGTCTGACTATATCCATACCCCATTGCGCGAACGGCTAGGGGGGCGTTAGGCTATTGATGAGTTCAAATTTTTGCCCTCATTTAATATTTAAATTTGGGGATTTAATTGAATTTTCTGTGCTTAAAGATTGATTTAATTAGGATTTGTGATTATTGGATTTATTGAGTAAGTTTGGTAAAAGTAGCGTAAAAATTGATTTTAGTTGCATAAAATATTATTGGATATTCTAACGTTTGTTAATGCAGCTGGAATTTATTTTTGGTCAATTAATAGTGTGATTTTGAAATATTCAAAGTTACAAAATAAGTC